>MOXH01000024.1_pt1 | contig 31420 bp, 47 predicted proteins | sample 1471181 | NCBI WGS metagenome assembly MOXH01 (sample SAMN05806436, study PRJNA327811) | mollusc metagenome | isolation source: Phylotype A (SB4) bacterial symbionts from gill | host: Thyasira cf. gouldii | place: Canada: Bonne Bay, Newfoundland | collected 2010-05-07
TGTTGCCATGAACGCATCCTTGTCGAACCACCCATGGTTCCCTTTTATGTTCTTTATCATAGTCGGCTTTCCATTACTCTTCAATGTTTATTCAGTGCGACAACACCCTCCGCGAAGCGTCCGTACAACGCCTAGCATCACCGGATGCCAAAAAGTGGTGTGGCTGTAGCGTAGCGAAAGCCGCGCCGCTTTTGGCAGTCCGCGTGTATGCTTTTGTTAGGCACTTATGGCTAGTTGCACTGACGGCGAGCAAAAGTACGCCGCCATACATGAAACGAGAGTTGTATGGTAATCACTTAAGAAGCCTATACGCTCTTCGTCGGACTCCCCATGAATTAGGTTTAGAGCACCAAATGGTGGCCCTTCATAACTACCATCCTTCCTCTGGCCAGCGGAAAACTGGCTAATTAATTCATAGTTCGGATGCATGTCTATACACCCCATACTCATCAACATTTCACTGGCAAGATCATAGTTTCCTTCCTGGAGGTAGTATTCCGCCCATTTCGGCAAAACAGCACTAAGATATGAAATAACATCTTCGGGCAAGCCGTCTGGCTTCCGTCCATAATCAGTCATATAGAATGCTGTATGAGTAACCCCATATGCAGTAGCGTCTGTTATCGTCCAATACGAATATTTTCCCGCGAGCCATGTGTTATTAAACACTGATGAGATCTCTTTATCAGTATCAATATTTAAAGAACTCAATCCATGCAACAAATCCAATCTTCGCCAAGCTGGCAAATCAAGATAAAAATAGCCTGGTGTTTTCACAACACGCTCTATCTGCGTATGTAAACCCTTGTTGAAATATCCATTGGCATGAAAAACAGCATAAATAGCACTAAGAGTTAGCAGATCAGGTCTAGAACACAAAATACTCTCAAGAACCTTCCCTTGCTCTAATTCTTTCCAGCCGAAATCCAGTATGTTTCTCGCATCATCCTTCTTTGCGAAGTTCGTAATAATAAATCCGCAACTAACATTAACTCTCCCAGCGGCTTGATTAAATCAAGAAGCCGAGGGGATTCCTTGTAAGGATGAACAGAAAAATGTGATTTACGTTCCAATATCCAGTCGAACGAATTATCGAATACACTTCCCAGAAGAGAACCCATCTGATCAGATGGATTCTCTCTAGAATAATTCTCCTTACTAACAGACACTTAAACTGCCCAACAAGACCAGTCGAACCGACAGATTAATGCCTTTGTGCCTTCTCCCTGCAGATATACTTTTCTAGACGCAAGCAATTCTTTTTCCTTTTCATCTAAGAGAATCAAGGCTTTTTTCAAGAGTAAATTTCAAAAAGGCTGCTCTTTCTGCATCAGACATTTCCATTAAATCCACCGGTATCGAAATGCGGATACCTTCTGGAGTTTCGAGTTCAATCATGGTTTTCTTGGATTCTATTTCTGAACATTTCATATCATTTACCTTTCTTCAATGGTTGATAAAACATGCGAACCTTCTCGCATTTTGTAAGACAACTAAATGCCGTATATTTTTGTTGCCTAACGCTTGGGCTCAGGGGCGGCGGCGCGATAGCGCCGACGTCCTTGGTGCCCCTTGTTAGGCTATTACTTCTCCAATATTTAGACTTCCGCTGTGAACTTGGCGTCCACGAACAAAGACTTTCCCATAAGTTGACGAACCAGAAACTGATACGTAACCACGAGAATCGGTAATACCAGATGCCATGCCGCCATTATCAAAAGAAATATCAACCTTTGTGTTTTTAGCTGGAGAGCCATCCGGGAACACTACTTTAAAAGAGGCCATAATTCAGAATTCCTCTGCTTAAGTACGTTTCACTTCCGTAGACATTTCGCAAACTGGGCACAGGTTAGTTCTCTTGTGGGACGCGCAGCCAGTACAAAAATGCTTGTTGCAACGTTTGCAGAAATACGTATTTCCACCATGCTTTACACTGCCGCAATTCTTGCATTGATTCATAGTAACCTCCATATTTAGCCCGAAATATATAGTATGCTCTAGCATTGGGCTAGTTTACTTAAGCATTCTTTCCAACTAAACAGTATTAGATGTATTTAGCTGGGATAAATTTCATCAAGAGCCATCTTTGTTAACTCAGGGATTCCGATGCCTTGATCTTTTAGTGCGGTGTAAGCAGCTGCGATCTCGAAAGATTGGCTGTTTTTCGATCTGTATATCCCAAATATATCGCTGGCGCTCTTTGTTGAGTATTCGGATAAACACGAATAGTACGTGTTCCTTATGGTAGGGGACATTTGTTGAATACAGGATAGTGCTAGCTCTGCTTTCTCCTTGAAATGCGATTCATATTTTGGACCAGACTTTTTGCGATTCTCTTGGTCTGACATTTTCAAGAGATAATCCATTGCGCTCATTTTAAGATCTCCTCACCCTATTGATTGATGCTGGGCACGGGGTGAATTCGTAGCCTAACAGTTGATTAGGTTGCTGGCACGTTTTCTGACATAGGCCGACGGCACGCCCGTTGACATAGGCCGCCAAATGTTCTACATATGCTCTCGATCATATTCATAAAGGAGCTCCAGTCATGGAAACGATACCGCAGGTCACTGATTCCCGCATGAATGATCAAGGACACCCATCAATTGACATATTAAAATGGTAAGTGGTGCGAGGTCAGCCATCGATTGGCATATGATTGATGCCCTGTATCTCCCTGGTTGCTTGTCAGATTACCCTACTTTTTTGTCGTTACTGGAAATAGTATCCCAAGTCATTACGGATGTGTAGGCAAATTATTGCGCTAACTACTGCCGCTCTGGCGTAGGCTGCTGCCTGCCAATCAGGCCAGCAGCAAGTAGAAGTGCCATCATAGCGATCAAGAGGGCATTGCCCACCATCGCATAGGGCGTACTGCCCTTCATCGGTACAAACTCCCCGGTCAGTACATGCCGCTCAAAAAAGGAGAGAGGACACCCATCATTGGACATTTGATTTAATACTGGCGTTCTGGCCGTTGCATTGATTGATGGGTGTCCTGGTATCGGTCCTGGTATCGCTGTTTGGGTGTCCTGGTATCGCTTTCCTCTATTTAATCTATTTATTTATTCCCCGTACTCGAAGAAAGCGCTGCCCTATACCCCGCGTCCCTTCGAATGCCTTGTTAAGTTTCTCTTTACTTCATTTCCAGCCAAGTCAAGGAGCAAACGCAAAGCATGATTCACAGATTCTGAATTTTTGAAGACTTCTGCGATCTCTGGCTCTAATAGAACCACATTGCTCTCCTGCTGATATGCACGAAAGTGTTTTCCGCGTACACCGGAAGAAAAGTCATATTCCTCCCACATTTCTTCGTCTTTAGTAGTTTTGCTCATAATGCGTTTTCTCTTGCCTCGTGGCCTTTCGTGCACTGATAATACGGATCTGGTTCAGCTGTCTCTCAGTATATGACACTACCAGGAGATTGCCTGTACTTGATCGTCCAATACTGAGAAACCTGTATTCATCTACTGAATGACCTGGATCAGAGATAGTCAACTCCAATGGGTCCCCAAGAACCGTGGTTGCCTCAGAGAAACTGATGCTATGTTTCTTCTCGTTGGTTACTGCCTTTGTTTGGTCCCATTCAAATTTCACGACTCACGTCTCCAGTGAGAAACTTAACGACTATGCTCACCGGACCACCAAAGTGGGTCGGGTGCAGCAACTTGTTAGCCGTTTTTGCTAGAAGTTTACAATGCATTTAATGTAGACCTTTTAAGCGCTTATATTCTTCATCTTTCTGCTTGATCTGTTCTTCAAGTTCCTTTAATTTTCCCTCACCATCCATTGTTAGTCTTTTGTAGTGCTCTGCTTGTGCTTTTGCATATTGCTCATATTCTCTTTGTTCGTCTGGCGAAAGCTTAAGGAATTCAGCGTATGACTCATCATCTGGAAGGTCTAACAGGCGCTTAAACTTCTTTTGTTTGCTCATCGTTTTTATGCCTTTGTGTTCTTGGGTTGTAAGCATTCATTAATTACTTGCGTTATGGGTGTATATTGGCCGAATAAACGATGATTGACGCGAGGCTGTTTATTTTTCATTTGGTACCACCCAATCAATATTTTACGCAATTGCAAAAGATTTCTTTGGGGCTGCCTTGTTGCGGCTAACAGCTGATTATATTGCCGTCACGTTCGCTGACATAACCCGCCAAACGCTCAACATAGGTTCTCTTTTATTGCCATTGTAAGTTCATCTCCTATTTATGAAGGAGATTTTGCTGTAATAAATCATGGACAACACCATCCGAGCTGAGATGGGTTTTATCAACTAGCTCAATCGCTTCCTTCGACTCCATGTAAACAGGCATCCCTAAAGCTGGTTTGGAGGAGAAGATAATTTATTTTTAAAGCATTTAGATAGTTAAAGCAAGGTTTTTGGGGCGATTCGTGGGAGGTGATGTATCGGTTAATGCTTGGTGTGCGGGACTTTTGGTGTTCGGAGGGAGTGATCAAGGACACCCACCGATTGGCATATGCTGGGTGCCCTGTATCTCCCTGGTTGCTTGTCAGATTCCCCTACTTTTTTTGTCGTTACTGGAAATAGTATCCCAAGTCATTACGGATGTGCAGGCAAATTATTGCGCTAACTACTGCCGCTCTGGCGTAGGCTGCTGCCTGCCAATCAGGCCAGCAGCAAGTAGAAGCGCCATCAGAGAGATCAAGAGGGCATTACCCGCCATCGCATAGGGCGTACTGCCCTTCATCGGTACAAACTCCCCAGTCAGTACATGCCGCTCAAAAGCCGGGGAGGTCGATAGCAGCTCTCCTTTGGGGCCAATGATGGCGGAGATGCCAGTGTTGGTTGAGCGCAGCAGGTAGCGGCCTGTCTCCAGGGCGCGCATTCGGGCGATCTCGAGGTGTTGGGGGGGGGCCAGGGAGTCGCCGAACCAGCCGTCATTGCTGGTGTTGATGAGGAATGCAGCTTGAGGTAGTGCTTCGATCACCTCTTCGCCGAAGGCGTCTTCGTAGCAGATGGAGATACCTGCCGGGTAACCGGCCACCTTGAGAATAGGGGGTGTATCGTCGGCACCGGCGGTGAAGCTGGACATCGGGATGTTGAGCCAGCGGGCGATCGGGCTCAGTAGTTTTGCCAGGGGCATAAACTCGCCAAAGGGAACCAGGTGGCGTTTGTAGTAAGCGTCCCGCTCCTGGCCCAACAGCTGCATGGTGTTAAAGTACTCCATCGTCTCCTGCTTCCATACCGGGATGCCGATAAGCAGCTCACTCTTCTGCTCTATCGCCTCGCTCTGCAGCGGTTGTAGCAGCCCTTCATCTATCAGGTGGGCAAAGGTGGGTACGGCGGTCTCCGGCCAGATAATGAGGTCGCTCTCCCACTGCTGGCGGGTCAACTCGGTGTAGAGGCTGAGGGTGGATGCGAGTTGCTGCTGCTTCCATTTGATCTCTTGGGGGACATTACCCTGGATCATGCTTACTTTGAGTGGCGGGCCTGCGGGGGTTGTCCATTGAATGCGGTTGAGCTGCCAGCCGCCAAGCCAGATTAGTGCGACTGTTGCCAGCACCACCACTCTCCCTCGAGGAGCTGCCGTCACGGCAAGCGCCAGCAGCGCACTGGTCAGCAGCACTAGGCCACTGACACCGTAGACACCCAGCAGTGGCGCATAGCCGGCCAATGGGCTCTCGATCTGTGAGTAGCCGAGTGACAGCCAGGGAAACCCTGTGAGCACCCAACCACGCAGCCACTCACCTAATATCCATAGCGCCGGAATAAATAGCAGCAGCGACTGCTGATGAGCCGCTCTTTTTAGCCGCAGGCCCAGGTGCGCGGCTGACCAGCCCACAAGGCCGTAGAAGAGGGAGACGCCGAGAACAAACAGCAGGGTGATGGCGATGGCGGTAAGGGTCCCCAGATTACCGAACTGGTCGATGCTGATGTGCATCCAAAATATGCCGAAGCCGAGCAGCCCCAGGCCGTAGGCCCAGCCCTGCCGAAAAGCCTGGGCGGGGCTGCTGCTGCACCACATAAACAGCAGCGGTAGCGGAGTGATGACCGCAATAAGTGAGAATGAGAAGGGGGCAAAGGCGAGGACCGTTGCGGCACCACTGAGGAAGGCGAGGGCCAGGAACCGGCCCTCCCCCGCCCACAGGCGTTTCATAAGATCAGTGCTCACTCTCTCCATCTGTCGGTAGTAGGTAGACGTTCAGTAGGTGGATACGGCGGCTGTCGGCACGCAGCACTTTGAAGCGGAAGGGGTGGATATCGACCTTCTCTCCCCGTTTCGGCAGGTGCCCCAGGGCGTTGGTCACCAGCCGGCAATGGTGTCGAACTCTTGGTCTGAGAAGTCACTCTTGAAGTAGTCGTTGAACTCATCAATGGGGGTGTGGGCCTTGGCGGTATAGTCGCGCTCTCCCCGTTTGAGGATGGTGGTGCCTTCATCAAAGTCGTGCTCATCTTCGATCTCGCCGACGATCTGCTCGAGCACATCTTCAATGGTGACCAGGCCAGCGGAGGCGCCATACTCATCGACGACGATCGCCATATGGTTGCGACCGGCACGGAATTCGTTGAGCAGGACATTGAGGCGCTTGCTCTCGGGGACAAAGACCGCTCCCCGCAGCAGGTCGCGGATATCGAAGCAGCGTTTGTTGTTGCCGCAGTATGCGAGCAGGTCCTTGGCCAGAATAATACCGACCACTTCGCCGCGATCATCACCGATAACCGGGAAACGGGAGTGGGCCGATTCAATGGCAATGGGAAGGATCATCTCCAGAGGAGCGTCCCGCTCGATCACCACCATATTGGCCCGGGGGATCATGATGTCTCGCACCTGTAGCTCTGAAACCTCCAGCACACCCTCCATCATGGAGAGGGCTTCGGCATCCATCAAGGCGCGCTGCTTGGCATCGCGTAGTAGCTGTATCAGCTGCTCTCTGTTTTCCGGTTCGTTGCCGAAGCCCTGGAGTATCTTTTCCAGCCAGGACTTGGGTGACGAACCGCTGGTAGGGTCACCGTTACTCATGTTTTCCTTTCACTGTTCTGTACAATTTTCCTGTTTAAGTGGGTGCTTCTCCCCTCGGGGAGGTTTTTAGGAGCACCTTGCCAAGTTCATCGCGGCGGGGCAGCGCGCCTACATGGCATCATTTCGATAGGGATCAGTAAAACCGAGTGTTGCCATAATCTCGGTCTCCAGGCGCTCCATCTCTTCCGCCTCCCGGTCATTTTGATGGTCATGCCCCTGTAAATGCAAGGCCCCATGTACCACCATGTGTGCCCAGTGGGCTTCCGGGGTCTTGTTCTGCGCCTCAGCTTCTGCCGCCACTACACCGGCACAGATCACTAGATCACCCAACAGATGACTCTCTACCACTAGCGGTGCTCGAAGGGAAACGAGAGTACGTTGGTGGGGCGATCTTTGCTCCGATACTCACGGTTAAGGGCTTGGCTCTCGCTCTCGTCCACCAACCGAATCACCAGCTCAGCCTGCTCCCGTACCGGCGAGAGAGCCGCTTCCGCCCAACGCTGAAGGGCGGCATCATCGGGAAGGGTTATCCCCGTTACCGCACGCTGCACCTCCAGCAGCAGGCTCACCCGTGCCCCCGCTCTTTATCGAACTGGTCGTAGGCGCAGACGATACGCTTTACCAGGGGGTGACGTACCACGTCCTGGGCATTGAAAAAGGTGAAGCTGATGCCTTCGACCTTACCGAGAATACCCACCACCTGACGCAGCCCGGAGGTGTGTCCCCGTGGCAGGTCCACCTGGGTGACATCACCGGTGATCACTGCTGTGGAGCCAAAGCCGATGCGTGTAAGAAACATCTTCATCTGCTCGGGCGTGGTGTTCTGGGCCTCATCGAGTATGACAAAGGCATCGTTAAGGGTACGACCACGCATATAGGCCAGGGGGGCCACTTCGATGACATTACGCTCGATCAACTTGGCCACCCGTTCAAAACCGAGCATCTCGTAGAGGGCATCGTAGAGGGGGCGCAGGTAGGGGTCGATCTTCTGACTGAGGTCACCAGGCAGGAAGCCGAGACGCTCCCCCGCTTCCACCGCCGGGCGTACCAATAGAATGCGGCGCACCTGATCACGCTCCAGGGCATCGACTGCACAGGCCACCGCCAGATAGGTCTTGCCGGTACCCGCCGGACCGACACCAAAGTTGATATCGTGGGTCACTACCTTATGCAGGTACTCCTGCTGGTTACCGCCACGGGGGCGGATAAGGCCACGGCGGGTCTTGATCACCACCTCCGGCACCTCTTTTTCCGCTGATGCCCGCAGCAGCTCATCTATTCCCGACTGTTGCAGGTGCAGGTGAACCTGCTCGGGAGAGAGTATCTCCTCTTTGGTCAGTCGATAGAGCGACTTCAATACTTCACCAGCGGCCTCTATCGCAGCACGCTCCCCCATCAGGCTGAAGTGACTGCCACGGTAGTTGATCTCTATACCCAGGCGCCGTTCGATCTGGCGCAAATGGTCATCGAGCTGACCACAGAGATTGGCCAGACGATGATTATCTTCGGGCTCGAGGGTGAAGCTGATGGTTTCAGGGAGATCGGGCATTATTTTTGCGGCCCCTTATTGGTGATGAAGAGAGAGGCTATAGCAGGTAAGTAAGTGATCACTTCGCGATTTTGGCTCATAAAATAGACGGGTGTTACACCATAGTAGTGAAGTTGGGTGTAGGCGCGAACTTGTTCACGAAGAACAGGCCACGGAGCCTGATCGCGAATAAATTCGCTCCTACAGGGTGTGTTTTTCTCTATGAACATGGTTTCAGGATTATGCTGCATAGCCTATTAAAAGAGAACATCACGCTTGATGAGCCAGGGGGGCATCAAGGCCGTTTTCCGCGTAGGGAGTTGGGCAGGGCTTCGGTGATCTCCAGATCGACAAAACCGCCTATCAGATCAGGGGGGCCATCAAAGTTGACCACCCGATTATTCTCCGTGCGCCCGGCCAACTGCTTGGGATCTTTTTTGGAGACGCGCTCTACTAATACCCGCTGCACTGTACCGACCATCTGCCGGCTGATCTGTTGGGCCGAGCTGTTGATAGCCTGCTTTAGCTGCTCCAGACGCGCCTGTTTCACCTTCAGGGGAGTATCGTCAGGCATCTCTGCCGCCGGGGTGCCGGGGCGAGCGCTATAGATAAAGCTAAAGGAGTGGTCGAAACCGATCTCTTCAATCAGCTCCATTGTGCGCTCAAAATCGCCATCGCTCTCGCCGGGAAAGCCGACAATAAAATCGGATGACATGCAGATATCGGGACGAATAGCCCGCAGGCGGCGAATCTTCGCCTTGTAGTCGAAGGCGGTATGGCCGCGTTTCATCAATGCCAGAATACGGTCGGAACCACTCTGCACCGGCAGATGAAGGTGACTCACCAGCTCGGGCACTTCACCGTAGACATCAATCAGGCGGTCGCTGAACTCCATCGGATGGGAGGTGGTAAAGCGGATGCGGTCGATACCATCGATGGCGGCAGCATACTCGATCAGCAGGGCCAGATCGGCAATCTCACCATCATCCATCAGACCACGGTAGGCGTTGACGTTCTGCCCCAGCAGGTTGATCTCACGCACCCCCTGGGCCGCCAGCGATGCCACTTCAGCAATCACATCATCGAAGGGGCGGCTGATCTCTTCACCTCGAGTGTAGGGAACAACACAGAAGGTACAGTATTTTGAACACCCCTCCATAACCGAGACAAATGCGCTGGGTCCTTCGGCACGGGGCTCGGGCAGGCTGTCAAACTTCTCAATCTCGGGGAAGGAGATATCCACCACCGGTTTGTGTTCTCGGCGGACGCGGTCGATCATCTCAGGTATACGGTGCAGGGTTTGCGGGCCGAACACCAGATCGACAAAGGGGGCCCGCTGGCGAATCGCCGCACCCTCCTGACTGGCAACACAGCCACCGACACCGATAATCAACTCAGGCCGCTTCTCTTTCCATGGTCGCCAACGCCCCAGCTGTGAGAAGACCTTCTCTTGGGCCTTCTCGCGAATTGAGCAGGTATTGAGTAGCAGCACGTCTGCCTCTTCGGGGCGGCCGGTCTGTTCCAGTCCATGAGATGCCTTGAGCAGATCCGCCATCTTGGCCGTATCGTACTCGTTCATCTGACAACCGAAAGTTTTTATATAGAGTTTACTGGACATCTGGTTACTGGGTATTTTGCGCAAAGCCGTTCAGGATAGCCTTTATAGGGGCTTTTTTCCATTATTTTGCCACCCCGGATAACACCGGAATTAGCGATTAAACTCCAGCCGCTGGCCGCGCAACGATCTGTTAACCCGGCCTTCGTGATAGCCCACCTGGCCGTTGACCAGGGTGGTAATCACACGGGTGCGCAGGCGCTCACCCTCCATCGGCGACCAACCACACTTGTAGAGGGTATCGGCCCGCTCCACCCGGTAGGGGCTGGCCGTGTCTAGCAGGACCAGATCGGCCCAGTAACCCTCCCGTAGATAACCACGCTCTTTGATATCGAACAGACGGGCAGGGCCGTGGCAGCACTTCTCCACCAGCTGCTCCAGGGTGATCAAGCGATCATGGTAGAGCTCAAATACCATCGGCAAGGCCCACTGCACCAGGGGCAACCCCGCAGGTGTGCTGAAGTAACCACCCGACAGCTTCTCATCGAGGGTGTGGGGGGCGTGATCGGTAGCGATAACATCGATGCGATTATCAACCAACGCTTTGCGGATGGCATCTCTATCCTCGCGGCGTTTGATCGCCGGGTTGCACTTGATAAAGCCCCCCTTGCGCTGATAGTCGGTCTCATCAAAATAGAGGTGATGTACACAAGCCTCGGCGGTGATCCGTTTCTCATCCAGTGGCCGCGCCTCAAACTGCTCAAGCTCCAGGGCGGTGGTAAGATGGAGTACATGGAGCCGGGTATCGTGACGCTTTGCCAGATTGATCGCCAAGGATGAGGAGAGAAAACAGGCCTCCTCACTGCGAATCAGCGGGTGGTACTCCATAGGCACGTCATCGCCGTACTTCTCACGGTAGGTTGCTTCGTTCTCTTCAATCGTCGGCGTATCTTCGCAGTGGGTCGCAACCAGGGTAGGGGCATCTTTAAAGATCGCCTCCAGGGTCTCCTCTTTGTCGACCAACATATCGCCGGTGGAGGCCCCCATAAAGACCTTGATACCACACGCCTGTTTTGGATTGAGGGAACGGATCGCTTCGATGTTGTCATTGGTGGCGCCGAGGTAGAAGCTGAAGTTGGCGTGAGCCTTGGCGGCGGCGAGTGTAAATTTACTCTCCAGTGCCTGATGATCCACCGCCAGCGGATTGGTGTTGGGCATCTCCATAAAACTGGTGATACCCCCGGCCAGTGCCGCCATGGATTCGCTGGCAATGTCACCCTTATGGGTCAGCCCGGGCTCACGAAAGTGGACCTGGTCATCAATCATCCCCGGCATCAGTGTGCGGCCATGAGCATCCAGAAGCTTGATCGCTCCCTTGGCTGGAATCTCTGGCGCCACCTTCTCGATGCGGCCGTTTCTGATCAACATATCCCCTTCCAGGATCTGTCCATCATTCACCATTCTGGCATTCTTGATCAGGATTTCATCGGTCATCAATCGTACTCTCTATCTTTCCACTCTCTTATTGCGGTGAACACCTCGCCCCCATCGGCAGGCTCTCGGCCCATGTAACGGGCTGCCGCAGAAACAACCACCTGTACGGTGGTGCGCATAAACGGGTTGGTCTCCAACTCCAGCTTCAGGGTGGAGGGAACTGTCGGCTTTCCGGCAGCACGCAGGCGACGCGCATCGGTCTGCCGCGTCTGGATTGCTCTATTTTCGGGCTCTACCCAACGGGCAAAACCGATATTAGCCTCGGTATATTCGTGGGCACAGTAGATCAGCGTCTCTGGCGGTAGCATGGCAATACGCTGCAGGGCATCGTGGAGCTGTCGATGAGTACCGCTGAACACCCGCCCACAACCCGAGGCAAAGAGGGTATCACCACAAAACAGCGCCCCCTCACCCGTAATAGGCGACATCTCCTTCGGTGTGACCGGGAACATCCATCACCCGAAACTCCGCAGCAACACCGGGCACTGAAACACAATCGCCCTCCTTCACGGTCACAGTCAAACCTTTTATCGGCTCTGCTGCTGGCCCAAACACCGGCACGCCAGGCCAGGCCCGAACCAGATCGGCAACACCGCCGGTGTGATCACCGTGCTTGTGGGTGAGAAGTATACCGCCAAGGGTCAATCCCTCGTGCTGCAACCGCTCAAGCACCGGCTCTTCATCCCCAGGATCAACAACGATGACCACATCACCACCGGAATCACGCAGCAGCCAGATGTAATTGTCATCAAAGGCGGCGATAGGCGAAACATCCAGCATCCGTTCTCCTCTTACTTGCCGTAGAGTTGGTCGGGGTCGATCAGTGGTTCAGAGACCACCTCCACACGATCACCCCGAACGGCATTGTAGAAACAGCTGCGACGACCGGAGTGACAGGCAGGGCCGGTCTGGTCAACCAGCAACAGGATCGTGTCGCCGTCACAGTCGAAGCGGAGATCTTTGAGCTCCTGCACCTGACCGGAAGACTCGCCCTTGCGCCACAACTTCTGCCGTGAGCGGGACCAGTAGCAGACACGCGCCTTCTCCAGCGTCTCCTCCAGCGCCTCCCGGTTCATCCATGCCATCATCAGCACTTCGCCACTATCGAACTGCTGAGCTATGGCGGGAACCAGACCGTCACTGTTGTAGGGAAGCTCATCAAGAACCTGCTCCAGCGGCAAGCCTTCGCCGATATGAAATTTTTCTGTCTGTTTCATTACTGTCATCAGTTGTTAACCCTTTATTGGCTAAATAATAGCACTCTTTCCCGCCCATGCCCCCCCACACCCCACCGATTACAACTCACCCTCAGCCGGTGCTACAATCGGTTGATCCGATAACGGAGTGGTAGTCATGACAGAAATATCCAGTAAATTAAAAGGAGTGGGGTTAAAGGTCACCCACCCACGACTTACGATCATCGGCATCCTGGAGCAGCGCCAGGGACGCCATGCCAGTGCTGAGGATATCTACCGTCAGCTACTGAAAGAGGATGAAGAGATCGGCATCGCCACCATCTACCGTGTTCTAACCCAATGTGAACAGGCAGGGCTGGTCAAGCGCCTGCAGTTTGAGGGCGGTCACTCAGTATTTGAGCTCACCGAAGAGGATCACCACGACCATATCGTCTGTATCCGCTGCGGTTATGTCGAGGAGTTTCATGATGAGGTGATCGAACAGCGTCAGCAGGAGATTGCCGCCCGCACAGGCTTCACCATGGAGGATCACAGCATGATTCTCTACGGCCTCTGCGCAAGCTGTAGAAAAAAGGCGTAGCGCGTGCATATTTTCCGCATCAGTTTTATCAATCAGGGAAAGGTCTATGAGGTCTATGCCGATACGGTGCGGCAAGCTGATCTCCTCGGTTTCATAGAGTTTTCGGGGGTGATCTTTGGTGAAAACGGCTCACTGGTTATCAACCCCAACGAGGAGAAGCTAAAGAGCGAATTCAACGGCGTAAGCCGCTCACTAATCCCAATCCAGGCCGTCATCCGTATTGATGAGGTGGAGAAGCGGGGAGAGAGCAAAATACTTGAACTTGATGCCAACACCAACGTCACCCCATTCCCCTCTCCGGCACACCCATCAGAATAGTGATCAATAGACTAAACTGATTGAGAACCGTCATTGCAAGGAGAGCATCGCATCCAATAGCACTGTTATCTATCAGCTGATAGATCGCTGCGAATTATCCATCTCATCATCGACCTCTGCAGATGAAAGCTTGACCCAAACTGGCACTACCTCGCTACGGCCTCTATTCCCGGACAAGCTCTTAGGTCAATGTCAACATGACATAGTACAAAAGAATATCCCCTCTCCCTATGAGGGAGAGGGCCAGGGTGAGGGTGAATTAAATCAATGAGTTACCTATTACCCCCACTCACCCCAACCTTCTCCAAAATGGGGCAAGGGAGTTAACGGGACGGCAGTGGTATTCAATACAGACTTCTAACTGGGGATGAATACGGGGTAGAATCTTCTGCTTCTTATCAAAGGCACCCGGTTTATGAAAGAGTCCATAGAGAAGGCCATCACCGACGCACTCCAGCCACAATTCCTAGAGGTGATCGATGAGAGCCATACACACAACGTTCCCGAAGGGGCTCAGTCCCACTTCAAAGTGACCATCGTCAGTGACAAGTTCAAGGGCGAGAAACTGATCACCCGCCACCGACTCATCAACGGCTTGCTAAAAGAGGCCTTTAACGAATCTCTCCACGCCTTGGCGCTACACACCATGACGCCAGAAGAGTGGGATAAAAAGGGTGCCCACCCCAGTGATTCACCCGAGCGCATGGGTGTTTCCAAACAGACGCCCAAGCAGACACCATGAAACCGCTGGTATCCCTGCTAAAGCGACTCAGGAGAGAAGACACCACACCTCTTGGGCCTAGCCGCACATCAGAGGAGCAGCTGCGCGTTGATCAGGAGTGCCGCCTGCTCGCCCTCTACTGCTACCGCAGCTGCCCCTTCTGTTCACGAGTTGATCGCATCATCAGCCAACTGGAGCTGAACATAGAAGTTCGTAACCCCCAGTCATCAGAAGATGACGCTCAGGCTATGATCCGGGGGGGTGGAAAAAGCCAGGTACCCTGCCTGCTTATTGGTGCGGAGGATGGCAGTGAGCAGTGGCTCTATGAGTCGGCGGATATCAACCGCTATCTACAGCAACGCTTTGGTGGTGATAGCTAATCTGTGTGGGAGGTAAAATAGGAGCCCCGCCTTCGGAGGGATGAGGTCTTCCAAAGAGAGTGCGACGTTCATCGCGGCGAGGGTGCCGCTCATGGGATAGATGTAACGGTCGAATTGCGCCTCAAATAGCGTGCTTCTGAATGCGGTAGAGCAGCTTGTCGCGGCTAATTCCCAGCAGACGGGCGGCCTTACTGCGATTGCCCCCTGCCATGCCGATTGCCTGACGAATCATATCGCCCTCCATCGCCAGCAGATCAATACCTTCAGCGGGTAACAGGAACTGCCCCACGCCAAACAGCGCCTCGGATTTACGTCGCATCTCAATCGGTAGATCTGCCGGTTGCACCATATTACCAGGGTGCAGAATCACCATCCGTTCACAGAAATTGTGCAACTCACGCACATTGCCGGGCCAAGCGTACTCTTTCAACAAATGGCGACTGGTGACAGCAAATCGGGGGGCCTTACGCCCATGTTGGCGCGCCAGATCTGCGGTGAACTGCTTGAGCATTAGAACAATATCGCCACTACGTTCACGCAGAGGAGGAACGTCAAGGGGCACCACCTGTAGACGATAGAAAAGGTCTAGCCTGAGTTGCTGGCTCTCCAACAGGCTTGAGGGATCGCAGGTGGTGGAAGCAATCACCCGCATCACAGGAGAACCACCACGCCCACGCTCCATCGACTCCAGTAGATGCAAAAGTCTGGCCTGCCCCTCCTCTGAGAGGTCAGATACCTGATCCAGAAACAGGGTGGCACCACCCTCACCGGAGAGAATCTCCCGCTCCAACTCAGCCGCTTCGATACCGGCACAAACAATAGAGAGAAACGGCTTTGCCGTTCCACGGCTGCTTTTGTGGATCTCTTTAGCCAGCAGCGCCTTGCCACTGCCCGGCTCACCTGAAATCAGTACCGGTGCATCAGTGACAGCAACCATTCGGGCGGCATGCAATACCCGAAGAAATTCCGGCGAACCACCCAACACACTCTCTTGCCTATTCATCATCAGAACTTAACCTGTTTCGTAACAATTCAGCTATACCTAATTCTTGGGCTATTTTCACGGCAATCGACTCCGACCCCAAACTCAGCTGAGTAGTTAGCCTGTTTCATTGACACCAGTCACCGGTGCTGCCACATCCAGCAACTCAGGAAACCACAACGTCAGAAGTCCAATCAATATAATGATTAAGCCTACCACAACCTTAAGATAGGGGTTGCGGGCAAGCCCATACAACCTACCAGTCAACACGCCTGTGGCCACAACCGCAGGCAACGTGCCCAAACCAAACGCCACCATGTAGAGGCACCGCTCACCGGCCCCACCTTGGTGGCAGTCGATAGCAGCATGGTGTAGACCAGCCCACATGGAAGCCAACCCCAGACAAAGCCGTAGAGCAGCGCTTTGAACAGTTTCTGAACCGGCATTAAGCTGCGCCCCAGGGGCTCCAACCGACGCCACAGTGGTACACCAATGCGCTCTACCTGGGCCAACTTTGGCAACCAGCCCGCAACATGCAGACCGATCAATACCATCATCAGTGCCGCCAGCCACTGTAGCCAACGGTGCCCCAGCCCATCACCCAGCGCACTCAGCAGACCGCCACCCAACCAACCGAGAAGCGCACCCGCCAAGCCATAGCTAATTATTCTGCCACCGTTATAGACCACCAAAAAGAGTAGAAAACGCGAACTGTTTTGGCGAATCTCCGATGGCAGTCCATAACTCAACGCCCCCATAATGCCACCACACATACCGATACAGTGCAGCGTACTAAACAGGCCGACAGTAAAAGCCAGGGGCAGTGATAGATCCAAAGTTATTCCTAAAGGCGCCTCTAAATAATACTGAGCGCAATGGTAATGAGCTTAGAGGCTCTAAAGATCAACTACCCGGTAACATTTACTGAACTCAGGGTAGCCTTTCACAAAAACCCAACGCATTGATCAATCTCAATTGGTAACTCTTCAGCTAGAAACCTCTAACCTCAGAGAGGCTCAGAGGGCAGGCTACTGGTATATCTACGGCAATTGTACCTGATAACAGCACTTAGCCCACTTATGCAGGGTTATAATCACGACCCTGAACGATACAGAAAAGAGCATACAGACTGTCCGCCAGCTCATGGCAGGCCGTTTCTGCGGCATACTCGCCACTCAATCACTCGACATGCCCGGTTACCCTTTCGGGTCGCTGGTTCCCACCCGCCTACAACAAATTATGCCTCTCGAATAATTCCCTAGTATTTTGATGGTAGATATATTTCTCTCAGCATATAGAATGCTTCTAATATTACCTAGTATTTTACTGCGTTTAGAGATGGAGAGATATTATGAGTGCACAAATCCCCCCCCGCGACGGCGATGGCTATCTGGCAGATATGAACATCTGGACCCCTGAGGTCGCCCACGCCATGGCCGATGCCGACGAGTACGAGCTGAGCGAAGAGCGCTGGAGTCAGATTTTGAAAGCCCGCGAATACTACGATGAGCACTCAGTGGTGCCACCTATTCGTAAATTTTCCAAATACCTCGGGGCAAACTCCAAAGAGCTGTTCTCACTCTGGCTCACCGGGCCGATGAAACCGATCACCAAATATGGTGGTCTGCCCAAGCCCACGGGATGCGTTTAACATCGATATAGAGAGCTACGCTAACTACAGAAGAAGATAAAGGCTATGGAACTCCGGGTGGCCCGTGCCACCCGGAATTTACTTTATCGGTGTCTCTCGGTTGATGCCCATAAGCCAGCAACACCTCGTTCCTCCGAAGACTATGGGGTACTATGCCCCCTATCAATTGAATAGACCGGAAGCGGCATGAGTAATGACAACCTGCTGGGGCAGTTAAGTAGCCTACACCAGATGATGACGCAGTTGGTGGAGTCACTCCCAGAGACGGACTGCTACCAATCCTACAACCCGCAACTGGCCCCCCTTGCATGGTTCCTCGGGCGCGGCATGTACATCGAACCTACTGGTTGAGAGAGATTGTCCAGGGTGACAGTGACATGACCAGCCGGGTGCGCGAGCTATTTATTCCCGGCATTCTGCCGAGCCAGGAGGAGTGGAAGCGGCTCCCCCCGAAAGATCACCTGCTGAACTGGGTAATGGAGCTGCAGGATGAGAATATCATGCGCCTGGCCAACCCCGGCAGCCTGCCCGATCACCCACTAATAGCCAATGGCCGCCTGCTCCACCTGATTATCCAGGGCCAGGCCGAAGTCTACGAAAAGATGCTGCAAGTATTGGCTGAGCGCACTCTGCATCAGCAAGGTTCCTACAAGGTGAAAAACCCACTGCTCAGCCACCTGCCCCAGGCGAACCACACGGGCATCTCCCAGGGCCACTACCGCATCGGCGCGAAGGGTGACCCCGCCGCCTTCGATAATGAGCAGCCCGCCCAGATTGTCGAGTTGAGCAGTTTCCGTATTGATCGTCGACCGGTGGAGAACAGCGCCTTTCTCGCCTTTATCGAGGCGGGTGGATACGAAGAGGAGGCCCACTGGAGTTCTGCTGGCTGGAGCTGGAGTTGTAGAGCGCTCAAACACCCCCGCTCCTGGTGCCAGGATGACAAGGGGCACTGGTTTGGCAACGGCATCAGCGGTCCGTTTGATCTAGTCGCCGAGGATCCCGTTAGCGGTGTCACCCACTATGAGGCCAGCGCCTATGCCAACTGGACAGCCAGTCTCGGCGGTGAACTCAGTGGTGCCGTCCCGCAACATGAGTACCAGTGGGAGGCGGCCACAAGAACCCAGGGGATCACTGAGTTTGGTCGAGTCTGGGAGTGGTGCGCCAACACCTTTGAGCCCTATGCCGATTTTCAGGCCACCCACTACCAGGAGGCCAGAACCAACAGCTTCGACAATCACCACTTCCCCCTGCGTGGCGGCAGCCTACACACCCAGCGTGCCCTACGACGCCCCAGCTACCGCAAGGCCGCTCTCCCTGATGCCGACAGTCTATTCTCGGGTATCCGGTTGGTTTATCCACCAAAGTAAGCTCTCAGACACTGCGCACCTGGAAAGAACTACGCATACTCACGAAATACTCCCTCCTGACAACTGACAGCCCAGCCCATGCCACATACGACACGCCCCTCTACCGCCCTCCCAGTGAAGGTAACAACCTGATCATTCAGGCCACCCTGGGGTGCAGCTTCAATCAGTGCTCTTTCTGCTCTATGTACAGCTCTAAGCAGTATCAGGCACGCCCCCTAAAGAGGGTGCTGGAAGATATCGAACAGGCATCCAAGCGACTCCCAGATACCCAACGGGTTTTCCTTGCCGACGGCGATGCCCTAGCCCTGCCGATGGAGAACTTGCTGCCGATTCTTGACAAGCTAGCCGAGTCGCTACCTCGCCTCAGCCGTGTCAGCTGCTACGCCACGCCAGCCAATATCTTGCGCAAATCAGCACAAGAACTGCAGCAGTTGCGAGAGAAAAAGCTCTCACTCCTCTACCTGGGAATTGAGTCTGGTGACAACCGGACACTGAAGCGGATCACCAAGGGAGCGACCCAGCGCAGCATCCGCCGGGCGATGGAGAGAGCAGCCGAGTCCTGCCTGAAGGTCTCAGCTACCGTCATCCTTGGACTGGGAGGAAAGAACCACTGGCGAGAGCATATCGACGGTACTCTGGAGCTACTCAACAGCGCCCCCGTCACCTATCTCTCCACCCTGCAGCTCTACCTTGAAGCGGAGGCGGCAGCAGAGTTTGCAGAAAAATTTGGTGAACCCTTCATCCCCCAGGATGATCAGGCAATACTGGAGGAGCAGAAACGCCTGATCGCCGGACTCAACCCACCGAAGACGGTGATCTTCCGCTCCAACCACGCCTCCAACGCCCTTGCCATGGCTGGGAATCTACCCAAAGATAGTGACCGGCTACTGAAGCAGATCGAAGCTGTACAAGCGGGGCTGGGAGAGATACGTCCAGCCTGGCTTCGGGGGCTCTAGCCCGGATTATGGAGATCAGTTGGCAGCCTGTAGTAGATAAACATAGAAACTGCAATTGACCGCGCCCATATCACGTTCCTTACCCACATCCATGTGCGCAATCGACTCCGACACCGACCCAGAGCCCTGCTGAATGGTTACAAAATCTTCAAGAAAAAACACACTGAGGCAAGTGCTAACGATAAGGGTAGAAGGTCAGACTACATGAATTAAATCCTGGAGCAGCATTCCATCTAGCCGCTCATGCAGCCCTATGATTTTGTTAGGCTCAGACATGCACCAGGCGAAAGATTGCCAAGCTAATGTGGCAAAAGTCCTTCTGAAAGCCTCATGCTCCCTGTCCTTGTATGCAGTAACAAATGCGGCATGCGAAGAACCCAGTCCCGCATTAGTAACTAACTCCAATAAAGCATCCTTTTTATGGTCATTTATGGGACCATCTGATGCAACGACCTCCACAAAAACTATCAGGGTATGATCATCTTTTAGATCAACCAAGATAATATCTGGTAAGTGCTTGTCCGACTCTATATATAAACCAATATCATTAGCTAATTCTCTGTCAGCACGTTCTTCTTTTACAGCACTCTCGCTAACCCACAATACAGCGGGGTTGGATAAAAATCGGGGGGCAAAATCTTCTATTACCGCTTGCGAAATAGTCGAGCTAGGACCAGGCGCAAGCTTCTGGTTTCTTGATTTGGGAATGTAACAAGGACATCTGATTTACCTTGCGCATTCGCCCTCTGTATAAGTTTTCGGCGAATATTCGCACTCTTAGATAGATTCTTATTCGCCCATTCATCTACAGCATGGTTAAATGCATCGGATTCCAAGCTGGGATTAAATAAATCCGCAAAACCTTTTTCTAAGGCATGACGCCCTGCACTAGAGGTGTTGGTAGATCCTCACAAACTACTGCGGCCCCTGAAGCTCTTAGGGCATAACGAAGACAGTCATCACGAATACCCTCGCGTGAATCAACGCTATACCACTGCCCAACAATCTGCTCATCTTTAGGAATCCTGCGAACTGATTCTTTTCGCCATCCTAATCTTTCCGCGTTAGATCTCTTGTCAGCCTGCTCATCAGTCATACGGGTGACTTGATTGGGCCTAATCCAGTAATCATTCCCTTCAATTGCGCCAAGGTAGAGCATGACAAAAATTGTTCTGGCAGCAACAATATTTACATGATTTGCTCGATTTTTTGTACCTTCTGGGAATATCTTGGGTAAACGTTTCTGTATGGATGCTACATCAAGCAGCCTGGATAAATTGCTCACGATAAGCATCCTCTATCATCCGTTCGATTACATTAGTGTCTATTCCGCTTTCTATTGCTTCCTGAATCTGTCTAGCTCGCTTAAGCGGCGGTAAAAGTAACGCTTCAAGCTCATAAGCAGAAACTGCTACAGAACCATTCATTGCACGAAATAATTGATCAACAACACCACTTCGAAGAATGAAAGCTAGCGTTTTCAGTGAGATGGCAGCCTTACCCATGGGTCGTACCATATTTAGATGGTTTTCAACGACAACACCACCATATTTCTGAATAAACGACCTTGGTAACTCTGCGACATTTAATCTTGATTTTTGTTCTTTGGCAGTTGTTCTTTGTAGCAGCAAACATGGCTCATTACAGATGAGCCATTTATCTTTATCACTATTTATATGGAACCAGGGCTTGTGATTTCTACGTTCTGATTTATGTTGAAAAAAACCGCCTGGCATCACACTTTCAGCCCATACTAGGGGGAGAGCGTTCTTTAATGTTCTTTCTACTATTTGATCTTTGTGCCGATTCCAAACCAAGGGGCCAGTGCTAACTTTGTAGCCATAATCCGTTAACCGTGAATAATTCCTTGTGGCATTTTCCAAAATATCCGCTTGTTGTGGTGAACGAGGTATCATCCATGGAGAAGATTCACCTCGCTGAATGTTGAATCGCCCATTCTCCACAATGTTAACAAGACGACTCTCGGTGATTATTACAGATGATGACCGTCCCCACATTGAGTCACAATTTTTTCTAAATACAGTCAGTAATGTTTCCTGAAGAACGTTCTCAAACACACCTGATCGTGCTTCAACAAAATCCATACAGACCGGTGCGGTTTCTTCAGATAATAGTAGTCGAAGGTTCTTAAAATATTGCCCAGCAAGAAAGGATGTTGGTGTAACATAAGCAAGAATACCATTCCGGTTTAGAAGAGAAAGTGCTTTATCCGTAAACAGCCCATACAAATTTACATGTCCGTAAATTGAACGCGAAAATTTCTCCCTAATATCGCTTGTCAATTTGACCTTTGAATAAGGAGGATTTCCAACAACGAGATCAAATGTTTTTGCTACCGACTCCGATAAAGAATCCGTAATTCTAACCAGAACCGGCATTTCAAGCTTCGTTTTACACATTCATCCAGCAGAGCCAAATCTATAAAGACCTGAGAGAACCAGGCGGAAAATGGATCGATTTCCTGCCCTGCAAGATTACTAGATATATGCCTGACAATTTCAGCAGGAGTGCATCCACTTCTTCTTAATGCCTCTTTCATTCTCAAGGCTACAGGCGCTAGAAATGCCCCACCACCACATGCAGGATCAATTACCGATGAAACAGTCCAATTAATTCCAGCAGATTCTGCATTATCCAGTAGCCTAAGCGTTAAGGATGGTGGTGTAAAATATATGCCATGGGCTGAGCGATACTCCTTGGGCAAGAGCTTTGTATAGAGTTCACCAACCTGATAGGCTGCCTCAAGTAGTTCAATATCTGCATACATTGCAGCCAACTGAACTGCTTCTTTGTGCTTTTGATCTGAGAGCAAGGCAATCTTACCAACCTCGATAAACAAGGGGCGTATTTCTCTTCGTGAGCGACTGGATATTTGTTTACGAGATAGCTTCCAATATTCCTGCATGACTGCACACAGAAAAGCTCTCGCATCATGTATTGACTGTGACACAGCAACTCCACGTTCCATTTTTTATTTCACTAACTGTAGCACATAAAGAGAACATGACAACCTGATATTTAGTTCAAAATAGTAAAATTCTCATTTTTTCAGTAAGCAAGAATGACATGAGGGAGACGGTTACCCAGATGATCATAGGCTTTCCATATCAAGTACGCGAACAGTGGATACCTTGGCAGTTCATATAGAATATGTATTTATGACAAATAACCAAGCTACTCTTTGAATGTAAGAAAAACATAACTTGTAACTATTCAGTAGATGCTCATACTATAGGCTGTTATACATACTACTACATCTTATTGATTGACTTAATAAAAAAGTAACTATTCAGTGGCCCCTGTTACGAGGCTATTTTTACCAGGGGTCAGAATCGATTGTACACATGGATGTGGGTAAGGAGCATGAGCCGGGAGCGGAGCATTGCGAAGAAAATCAGTACATTTACCCACAATATCACCGCAATCGACTCCGACACCGACCCAGAGCCCTGCTGAATAGTTACATAAAAACCACCTAAAACTAAAGATCGAGGTGGTTTTACTTGGTCAAAAATAGAACCGTTTTAGTAAACCGGCTGCACACAGACAGGACTTTTCTCGAAGTCCTTTGCCTGCTTACTTCTTTGCAGCAGCCTGCTTCTCTTCAATGGAGATCAGCTCCAGGTCAAAGATAAGCACTTCGTTGGGGCCGATTGAGCCAGGCGCTCCTGACTGGCCATAACCCAGTTCAGAGGGGATAAAAACCTGCCACTTACCACCCGGCTTCATCAGGCTAAGCGCTTCGCGGAAGCCAGGGATTACACCCCCCAGAGGAAGGTGGCGGGTTTACCACGGCGATGAGAGCTGTCGAACACCTCTCCATTGGTGAGTTTACCCTCGTAGTGAACAGTAACCTTGTCACTCATTTTGGGTGACTCACCTTTACCCGCCGTCAACTCCAGATACTGTAGTCCACTGGGTAGTGTAACCACGCCTTCTTTGCCTCTGTTCTCATCTAGAAAACGCTTGCCACTCTCGAGCGCCTGACCCGCCTGGGCTTTTTTGGCCGTCAGCAGTTTACTTTTGGCCTCGCCCAAGGAGGCGTTCATCGCTTCGATACTCATCTGCGGCTGTTTTCCTTCCAGCACATCACTGAGTGCCGCTGCAAAAGCGCTGCTGTCGACAACAACGCCCTGAGATTTCATCACCTGACCATACTGAAAGCCCATGGTGTAGCCGAGTCGCTGCTCCAAGGTGTCATACTCTGCCGCCTGGGCTGACGCAAATGCGCCAAACAGTGCAATAAATCCAACAATACTTTTATTTTTCAAAATGTTAAACCTCCTTTCAAGAGCGTTTTTTGAAACGCCCACTATGCAAATAAAAACAACATTCTTAAGTAACTTCTCAATAACCCAGTGCAGATGGATAACTTTCAGGTGGGTGCAGTGACACCTTTTCAGGACGTACAGCTGCAGGGATGCTGCTGTGAGCGTACAGAGAGGTATTCACCGCGTCTCCTGAAAAGGTGTTACTGCACCCCTATGGCACAGACTTTTTGAGAAGTTACATTCTTAAGCTTTAAATAACTGTTATCACTGATAATTTGCGCTCCATCGCATTTTGTTCAATGACACCTTGGCAATATGCCAAATAGCACATATACCTATATTAGGTGGGCATGGAACTGAGACAAGCGATGGCAATCAACTCAATCACTGGCGCAGCACTACAAGGCATACAACGTGGCCTTCAGGGGATGCGACGTAGCACCGCCGAGATCGCGAGTGCCCGCGCCCTCTCCGGCAGAATTGCTGGCAAGGATATGGTGAGGTCGATGGTCGAACTGCACCAGAGCGGCCATCATGTCGCCGCATCCATCAAAGCCTTTAAGGCAGCAAACGAGACCATTGGTTCCCTCCTCGATATCAAGGCCTGATTTAGGCAGCAATTTCTCACTCCAAAAATAGCATCGACAGGTCAATCGCCTTCAAATCCTTTGTCAGTGCACCTACCGAAATATCATCCACCCCGGTCTCGGCAATCGCTCTGACACTCTCCAAACTGACTCCACCTGAAGCCTCCAACCGGGCACGCCCTGCTGACAGGGCCACCGCCTCGCGCAACTGATCCAGGCTGAAGTTATCCAGCAGTACCCGTTTGGCTCCGGCATCAAGCGCCTGCTGCAGCTCACTTAGACTCTCTACCTCTACCTCCACCTCGATATCAGGTGCTGCGACGAGTGCCGTCTCGACCGCTGCCATCACCGAGCCCGCAGCGCGGATGTGGTTCTCTTTGATCAAAATGGCATCATAGAGGCCAACGCGATGATTATGGCAACCACCGCACAGCACCGCATACTTCTGCTGCAGTCTCAAACCCGGCAAGGTTTTGCGAGTATCGAGAATACGAGTGCCGGTACCGGCCACCGCATCAGCATAGTGCTGGGCTGAGTCGCCGTCGCCGACAGTGTCTGCAGGTAGTTGAGGGCAGCCCGCTCACCGGTAAGAAGCGCCCGGGTTTCACCTTGCAGATGGCAGATAACACTCCCCGCCTCTACCCGATCACCATCCGCCCCCGACCACTCGATAAGAATTTCCGGATTGAGCTGACGAAACACCTCATCAAACCAGGCGCTACCACAGAGGACCGCCGCTTCGCGGCAGATCACCTCCACCCGTGAGCGGCTGTCAGCGGGAATCAGGGCGGCGGTACGGTCTCCCGACCCAACATCCTCATCCAGTGCGAGACGCACCTGCTGCGTAATTCCATCCATTGACGGCTGATTCAAAGAAGCTCCAACAACTCGACTTCAAATACCAGAGTGGCATTTGGAGGTATTACGCCACCAGCACCGGCCGCACCATAGCCCAGTTGTGGTGGAATAGTCAGCTTGCGCTTACCCCCCGGCTTCATCCCCTGAACACCTTCATCCCAGCCACGGATCACCTGCCCCGCCCCAGGTTGAAGTTAAATGGTGAGTTGCGATCAAGGCTGGAGTCGAACTTTTCACCATTGGTAAGCCAGCCGGTGTAGTGCACCAGCACCCTGCGCCCTGCAGCCGCTACTTCACCCTCACCGTCAACTAAGTCTTCATACTTTAGACCTGAATCGGTCATTTTTTCACTCATTACATCTCCTCAATCGCTTAAATCGATACTGAGAGGTGATTGTACCTGTTATCCGCACTCTGCTGCAGGCAAAAAAAGCCCCCGACCAATCTGCGGGGGCAGAATAAACAGAACTCAGTTCTGTTCAGGCATTCGATATTTTGGCAGGTTGACCCTTTTTCAGCACCTTCAGCATCGCACCGAGCGCACGGTCCATCAACGGAGCAGCCACCTCTTCAATCACCTTCGCCCGACCACACCTGAACCAGATAGCAAGCCCACGCAGAGATATCTCCTCGACCTTCACACCCTTGTGGTTGACGAAAAGGCAGCGGTCTGTGGCATCACTTCGCCAAGAGAGTTTCACCCGGCGGTCACCGCTGCGGTCATCGTTCAGCTCCAGCCAAGTCCCAATTTCAAGGGCGGCGGCCGCTTCATAGAACTCATCCTTCTCAACAGCCATAACCTCACCACCACTCTCCAGCACGATCTCCTCAGAGAACGGCTCCCCCGCCTTACTCTCCACATTCGTTTCCACACACTTTGCTTCAACCATTTTCACCTGTAGCCGTGTACCACGCAGGCAGTTGACATGACACACCTGTAGCCCCTTGAACAGGCGGGTCATTTTGTGCTGATCATAGGAGATGCCACCAAGCCCGGCGCGTAATCCTTTCAGTAGTTGAGGTATCGTTTTCAGTAGTAACTGCTGCTCGCCCTTATCCTTTTTGGGTTCAACACTCCAGAGCAGACGCTCCATCACCTGTACCGCATCACTCCACGCCTCACTCTCAGTGCCTTGGCGTAGTTTTATCAGTTGTAGCACATCTTTCCAGCCATCCTGAATGAGTGTCATTGCCACTTCCGGCACTTGATCGCGACCTGCCAGTGCGTCGGCAATCAGCTTCTGAACACTTTTCTTGACCTGGAGTAGCTGCTCCTTGCCTTGGGTGACTTGTGAGGTGCGCCGCTCCATCACCTGAGCACCACGCTGATGTTGTGCCGAGAAGGTAGCAAACTGCTGATTCAACTCATCAAAAATTGTGAGGTTATCACTGAAGTCAGAGAGAATCCTACCTACCACTGATTCGATCTGGCTGTAGAGCCCACCATTACTACGACCAGCATCTTCACTCCAGCCCACAGCGGACTGTGCCAGTGAGTTAAGCAGCCGTCGCGCCGGATGCTCTTTCTTGCTAAAGAAGCTCTTATCGAGAATAGCCACCTTCAGCATCGGGATCTGCAGACGTGCCAGCAACGCCCTCATCCCATCGGCCAGCCCTGGATCATCGAGAATAAATTCAAATAGCATGGAGATAACATCGAGGGCATCTTCATCGGGCTGATTAATCGCCTTGCCGCTCTTGCCCTCCTTATCGACACCCAGCACCTGAAACAGGCCACCTCTCACCTCATCGGCAGACGGTCCATTCTGTTGCAGGGCAGTGAGCGCTGAGAGAACATCGTTGGTTTCGACAACCTGCAACTGTGAGGCGGGAATTTGTACTCCGCCACCGGTACTAACCCGGTGCTGCTCCAGTAGCTGTTGCAGTGTGCCGAACAGCTCACCCTGCTTGGCGATTGCCGCTGCATCGGCAGGGGCTACCGGCACCTCTGTCTGTGGCTGCTCATTCCCGCTGGCCTTATCTGTCGAACCACCAGGATTTGGGCGCAGCCCATGCTTGATTTGTGGTAGGACACCGGCCCTGGCCAGGGCACTGTTTACCTCGTCGTAGAGCAGCTCCAGCTTACCTACAACCTCCAGTTCAAACTGCTTATAGACGACCAGCTTCACCTGAAGATCCACAGGCAGACTACTTATTGCGCTACTGAAAATTTTACATATATTTGCCGGTGATAGTGGATTGGCCTCACCTGAGACCTCAAGATCATTGAGCACATAACTGAAGCGCCTATCAAGTGCGTAGAGTTCACGATAATAGCTACTCTCGCCTTTAGAAATCATACTGCTGACGGCGAGCCCCTCTTCCAGATCCTGATTATCCACCAGCGCAATACTATCGAGAGGCAGGCCTCCACCGCTGTCCAGCGTCGTAACAGCGGTGCCCTGGCACCAAAAAATATCATAGGCTTCGAGAAGGCGCTGATTGAAATGGTTTTCGATCGGATCACGTTGGCGACGCAGCTCGCGCATGGCATCGAAGTAGACGGATTGACGATGGTTGTTCTCAGCCCTGTCGGCTTGACTATAGAGCGTATCGTCCAACTGCTGAAAAAAACTTCCATCTGCTTGGGAAGCAGCTTGAGAATAACTTGTCGGCAGCCGGCAACACTGCCTCTATACTCTTCCTTAAAAGAGACTGTGGCCTCTGCTTCCTGCTGTATTCCAAACGCGATAATGTTATTGGTTGCTGCCATCGTCTTGCCTATCTTGGCTTAGTGGATTGGAACTCACGTTATGTTTTTCCGACGTTGGGTAGATTATGGATGTAACAAGTTCTGACTGCCGTGACCTACCTCACAGACTACCCCGAAGATATTGGCAGCGAGAAAAAAAGTTGATCCAGTTCTCACTACATGGGGCTCGAACCTCTGGTAAAAATAGCCTCGTAGCAGGGCCACTGAATAATTACCTTCCATCTTTAGGATGAATTATGGATGTAACAGAGACCGGCTGTTGTGATCTGCGTCACAAACTACCCCGGAGGTATTGACAGCGAGAAAAAAACCGATCCAGCTCTCACTGCAAAAAAGGGGGATCAAGCGACTATAACCAACTGAGAAACTGAAATGAACGCTGAAACCTGTGTAATTATGATGTCATATCTGACTTGGTATTGTTAAGCTGATGGCCGTTATTGTGGTAGATTTCAAGACCCCTGGAAAGGGTAAGGAGAGACAGCAAAAAGTTATGCAATGCCAGTGCACTGAACTGTAAACATTGATGAAAATACTGAATCGCCACCTTGGAAGAGCGATGCTGGAGAGTATCCGTGACCTGACCCCCATTGTCGGGGTCATCGCCTTCTTTCAGCTACTGGTTTTTCAACAGCCCATCCCCGACATACTGGGTCTGCTCGTCGGCACACTGGAGGTGGTGATCGGACTAACCCTCTTTGTCCATGGACTGAAGATGGGGCTATTTCCGATCGGTGAGTCGATGGCTCATGACTTTGCTACTAAAGGCAGCCTCTTCTGGTTGCTGCTGTTCGCCTTCGCCCTCGGTTTCGGCACCACGATAGCGGAACCAGCACTGATTGCGGTGGCGGATGAGGCCGGACGGGTCGCCGCCACCGGCGGACTGATAGTGGATACAGCGACTTCGAGACAGAGTTATGCCGATGGCCTGCGCATGACTGTCGCAGTCTCTGTCGGCCTCGCCATCGTCATTGGTGTGCTGCGCATCATCAAGGGGTGGCCGGTGCAGTACCTGATCATCGGTGGCTATGCTGGCATCGTCATCATGACGGCTTTCGCCCCGGCAGAAATTATCGGTATCGCCTACGACTCCGGTGGCGTCACCACCTCCACCATCACCGTACCCCTGGTCACCGCCCTCGGTGTCGGCCTCGCCACCAGTATCCGTGGGCGTAATCCGATGACCGATGGCTTCGGCCTTATCGCCTTTGCTTCCCTCACACCGATGATCTTCGTCATGGCTTACGGGATGCTTCTATGATCCTAGATTCCGCAGTTGACCGCCCCATTCTGAAGCTAACTTACTGATATGAATACCATTGACTTCGACTTACCATTTCACCTACGGGGTAAGTCACGCTACGATGTGAATTGCACGTTTGGGGTGGCACATGGCTGCGTTACAACTCCTTGGAATAGAATAACTATTCCGCGTCGTTGTGCCTTGCCCTGCGCCACCCCAAACGCACACTTCACGCCGTCCAACTGCGGATTCTAGGATGATCAATTGGTTGACCGACTTTTTCCAGACACTGCTTGCCACCATTGCGGATGTACTGCCGATCGCGGGCATTCTCTTCGGTTTCCAGCTCTTTGTGCTGCGCAAAAAGATGGCAAACCTGAGCCAGGTTCTGATCGGCTTCGGCTTCGTCCTTCTCGGCCTCGCCTTCTTTCTTCAGGGGTTGGAGCAGGCGCTATTCCCCCTCGGCAAACTGATGGCAGAGCAGCTCACTGCGCCAGAGTTTCTCGGTATCCAGCAGACAGCCCAGGAGATATCCAACAACTGGCAGCACTATCTGTGGGTCTACCTCTTCGCTTTTGCCATCGGGTTCGCCACCACCATCGCAGAGCCGTCACTGATCGCGGTGGCGATCAAAGCGAACCAGGTCTCGGGTGGTGCCGTTGGCACCTGGGGTCTGCGTATCGCCGTCGCCATCGGTGTTGCTATCGGTATCTCACTCGGGGCCTACCGCATCGTCACCGGCACGCCGCTGCACTACTACATCATCACCGGCTATCTGGTGGTGATTTTTCAGACCCTCTTCTGCCCAAAACCAATCATCGCCCTCGCCTACGACTCTGGTGGCGTTACCACCTCAACGGTAACTGTCCCTTTAGTCGCCGCCCTTGGCCTTGGGCTCGCCAGCAATATTCCCGGACGTAATCCGATAATTGACGGTTTTGGCCTGATCGCCTTCGCCAGTCTATTCCCCATCATGAGCGTCATGGGCTACGCGCAACTCAGTGAATGGCTCGCCAAACGCAATACGAAACGTAATAGAAAACCCCGACCAGACCCACTGGAGGAGACCTAATGCACTTTAAACTAATTGTCACCCTTATCGAAGACAGCAAAACCAATGCCGTACTTGAAGCAGCGAGAGATGCCGGGGCCACCGGCTCTACCGTGATCAACCAGGCCCGGGGTGAGGGGGTACAGAAGAATAAAACCTTCTTCGGACTCAATCTGGAGATCCAGCGTGACATGGTACTGTTACTGGTTGAAGAACACCTCTGCCGCTCGATTCTTGAAACCATTGCCAAAGTGGGAGAGTTCGATGTAAAACCCGGCACCGGCATCGCCTTCCAGATCGATGTGGAAGATGCTGTCGGCGTCAGTCATCAAATTGAAGAACTGACCAGCGTAGTAGAGGAGGAGCTATGAGCGAACGAAATATCATTCGTGTCCGCGATGTAATGAAAACCCATTTTGATCGGGTGGATGGTATGGACACCGTCGCCTCCGCCCTGGAAAAGATGGTTCACGTTGAAACCAAGACCCTGGTGGTAAACAAACGCCACGAGCACGACGAATACGGTTTGGTGATGCTCTCCGATATCGCCCGCAAGGTGTTAGCAAAAGATCGGGAGCCTAAGCGCATCAACATCTACGAAATCATGTCCAAGCCGGTGATTACGGTAGACCCCGATATGGATATCCGCTACTGCGCACGTCTCTTTGCTCGCTACGACCTCTCCCGTGCACCCGTAACCAAAAGTGGAGAGGTGCTCGGCATCGTCAGCTACACCGATATGGTGGTCAAGGGGCTGCGAAAGCAATGAGACCCGACCACAGAGGCACGCTGCCCTCGGCACGGCAGTGCCTCTCACCCAATAGGGACGAACGCCCATCTGGGTGTGACGTGGATCTGCTGGTGATACACAATATCAGCCTGCCGCCTAATGAGTTCGGCGGCCCCTGGATCAACGACCTCTTCCTCAATCGGCTCGACCCGAGTGCCCACCCCTATTTTGAGGC
>MOXH01000025.1_pt1 | contig 30571 bp, 36 predicted proteins | sample 1471181 | NCBI WGS metagenome assembly MOXH01 (sample SAMN05806436, study PRJNA327811) | mollusc metagenome | isolation source: Phylotype A (SB4) bacterial symbionts from gill | host: Thyasira cf. gouldii | place: Canada: Bonne Bay, Newfoundland | collected 2010-05-07
GAAGCAGAGCCAACCCTAGATGAGGTTACGGACCTGGATGATCTTATCGATGCCGGGTTGGATGAGATGACCGATCTCGATGACGTTATCGATCTTGACGCTGCGCTGGATGAGGATGAGAAAAAGGATTGAGACGAGCGCAATCGCCTGGAATATGTGCGACGTTCATCGCGGCGAGGGCACCGCTCCTACAGGAAGATGTGCGACGTCATCGCGGCGAGGGCACCGCTCCTACAGGAAGATGTGCTATAAAAATATGATCTGATAGAGGCAGGGGAATCCTTGTGACTTCTCAATAACCCAGTGCAGATAGATAACTTTCAGGTGGGTGAAGAGACACCTTTTTAGGACGTACAGCAGCAGGGATGCTGCTGTGAGTGTACAGGGATTTGTTCACCTCGTGTCCAGAAAAGGTGTTACTGAACCCTCTATGACACAGACCTTTTGAGAGGTTACGTCACCCTCTCGTACCTACTTCTCCTCTCTTGCCTTTAACTCTTTCTGTTCCAGATGCAACGCTTTTAGCCGTGCGGTCATAACCGCGCTTTGATAGTAATCGATGGTGTGGTCACTTAGGGCCTGTTCGAGCTGCTGGATAGCTGCCCGCAGATTCCCCGAATGGTAGTGATACTCTGAAAGGTAGCGGCGTCCTGAGGTTTGATCACCACTGTCACCGCCAGCCTGGGCCAGAAGTTTGTATAGGGTCGTGTTGTCGGGATAAACCAGAACCTGCTCCTCTAGCAGCGGTATCACCATTGCCGCTTCTCCCTGATCGAGGAGTGCCTGTGCATAGTAGATGGATAGTGGATAGCTCCCTGGGTGAAACTCCAGCCCCTCCTTCAATATTTGCAGCCCTTTCTTGGGATGGCCGTTCCCTTTCTCGATCAGTGCGTTAGCAACAATATACTCAATCTGGTGTGGTCGCTTTTTCTGTAGCTTGATCAGCGCTGCTTTTGCCTCTTGATAACGGCGCGTGGCGAGCAGCGACAGGAGGTAGCCATACTGCTGTCCCTCTCTATTTTTGAAGCGCCCTTCGGACAGGGTTTTTTCAAAAAAGAGGACGGCCTCATTGGGGTTGTCAAATTGAGCGGAACGTAGCTTTGCTCGCAATAGATGGTACCCCAGACTGTCGGGGCGCTGCCGATAGCGGTAATCGCCCGCCCGTCCGTAGGCATCGGCAATTCGGTTGCTGGTTACCGGATGGGTGCGGAGAAACTCAGGTAACCGGCCGCTGTCGTAGAGGCGAGAGGCTTTTCCCATGCGTGCGAAGAAGGTTGGCATTGCCTGTGGCTCAAAGTGGGCATCGGCCAGTGTCTGAATGCCGATGCGATCAGCCTCCTCTTCGTGGCTGCGGGTAAAGTTTATCTGGCGTTGAGCCATGCCCGCCTGAATACCCGTGAATGCAGCTGCCCCAGCCTCTGGGTTGTCGCTGGCGGCACCGATTACAATGGCGGCGACGGTTAACGCAGCCATGGGTACTGACATCCGTTGAACCGCATCAAAGGTGCGTAGCAGATGCTGTTGGCTGACATGAGCCGTCTCATGGGCTAGCACTGATGCGAGTTCACTTTCGGACTGAGTGGCGGTGACCAGACCGGTGTAGATGCCGATATAGCCCCCTGGGCCGGCAAAGGCGTTGATCTCGGGAGCATCGACGAGAAAGAAGTGAAAGTCACGGCCCGGGTTATCTCCCGCCTCAACCAGTCGTTCCCCAAGGGATTGGATGTAGCTCTCCATCAGTGGGTCAGAGAGCACACTCATCCTGCTGCGGATATTACGCATAAATGCCTGGCCAAATCGCAGCTCTTCTGCGGGAGTGACAAGGTTGCCCGATGGATCCCCTATGTCTGGCAGGCGAAAATCTATGGCAAAACTGCTGCCAGAGATTGAGGAGAGCAGGAGAAGCAGGCAGATGAGGCCAGCCCGTTTTCCTGATGGACGGATTGATGTGCGATGTTTAAGCATTTACGAGTAGACCTGTCGATAGCAGGAAAGTTCTGATGTTACCCTCCCGCTCAGCCGTTGGCAAAAGGGTGGTGGTGTGTAGGAGCAGCGCCTTCGCCGCGATGGACGGTGCGTAGATCCTGCCATATTCGATCGCTCCGGGGCGGCGGGGCTCCTACGGGTGAAGTATCAAACAGGCTATCAGTTGAGTTGAATCCGCTGACCCCAGGGTACGCTGCTTTTGCTTTTGCTTTTGCTTTTGCCTTTGACTAACCAAATCACATGATAGTGAGGGGGCATTTTTGGAAAAAAACCTTCGGCATCGGTGAAGTAGATCAAGGTTTCCGGTTGCAGGCTCTGCTTCTCCACCCATTCGAATATGGGGGCGAAACGGGTGCCGCCGCCACCGGTGAAGGTACGTGGAAGTTTGAACGCCTCCCAAGGTTCAAATATCCAGGGGCCATCCTCGGCTAGGAGCTTGTCCTATTCTCGGACAGGCACCTAGTGATGCATCACAGGCCATAAGGGTGACCCGCGCCCGCAGTTGTCCCTTGATGGCATCGATCTCAGAGATGAATTGCTTAAACTCTTCGCTACCGATGGAGCCACTGGTGTCGAGGGCTACTACCAAGTCAATCTGCTGGCTACGCAGACTGGGGAGTATAAATGCCCCTTCACGTCGTGATGGCCGCATATAGCTGTAGTCGTCACGGGCATTGCTTGAGAGGTGCTGGGCCAGAAGGCGCGCCAGGGGAGTTGTGGCTGTAGCAGGTGATCAATCATGCGTGCCAGTGTGCCGCCCAGTTTTTCCGCCTGCACCGCCTGCTGGGCGGCACCAGCCATGCGTTGTTGCCATTGAATGCTGAGCGTCTCCTGCTCGTCAGGGCCGAGGGCGGAAGCGCAGGAAGGCGATGATGCGTTCATTAATACCGTTACGGTAAGCCCAGAGCACCCAATCATCAAGGTGGGTGTCTACCTCGAAATGACTTCTCAAAAAATCTGTGGCATAGGAGGTGCAGTAACACCTTTTCAGGAGACACGGTGAATAGATCCCTCTACGTTCACAGCAGCATCCCTGCTGCTGTACGTCCTGAAAAAGTGACTGCACCCACCTGGAAGTTGCTCATCTGCACTGGGTTATTGATAAGGTACGTGAAAACAGAAGGTCTCTCTGTTTACTCAGAATTTTTCGGTGTTCCGCTTAAAAAAACAGGCTTCTGATGACCCGCTTCAGCTGTTTGTAGGCTTCAGGTGCATCTTTATCCATCACCTGATCAATCACCCAGCGGTTTTCGTGCTCGCTGCCCATCAACTGTTGGATCTCGTAACCGAGGTGCCGCAGGAAGGGGTAGCTGGGGCCATCATTGGTAAAGCCAAATTCAGCATATTCTGTGGAGCGCTGGTTGAAGCGTTCAATAAAGGGCGTCTGGTAATCACCGGGCCCAAGCAGGTCGCTGCTGTTTTCATCGAGGTGGAGCGCCATCTTCATCACCAAATGGGTAATCAGACTTTGACGCTCTTCGTCATCCAGCGTGCCGTGGCTAATTCTCTCGGTGATCAGGGCTTCGAATATTAGGTACTCGGCGATGACGGACAATCGCTGTACGTCATCATGGTAGACGAAGTTCTCACCGTGAAGCGTGATCGCCTTGTCCATGGCGATGCGCCAGCTATTGAAGGCGATGGCACCCGCTATCTCCTCCAGCGAGCGTTCGGTCCCCTCTTTATGCCAGTGGGTCTTTAGGCGTAAGGCCATGAAAGTTCACTCCAAATCTAAATTTAATTACGCAGTATATTACTAGGCAAGACGGAAATTGAACAGATTCTGTTGGAATCATGGTCAAAAAATGGTTGAAGGTCATGATGTTGCACTACTCAAATCCAGTGCCGTTGGGTACTCCAGAGCTATCGATTCTGACCCGCTTGATATCGGGCATCCGACTGACAATATAGCCTGCACTGATCATCGCTAACCCCTGGTTGTCGGTCTCCAGCGCAGTGAGCAGCTTGTCAGCTGCAACCTGGCAACGCTGATGCCGATCTGGGTTGGTAAGCCACTCCTGTCCCGACTGGACACCTTTGTCCATCTCCGCGTCGAGGCGATCGAAAGCGCCGCTGGATGATTCTATGAACTGTTTGGGTATCTCCAGATCCATTGAGTGGTCATGGACAATGATGTTGAGTTTCATAACGACGCCTTGGGGTGATTTTGTCTTTTGGAAAGTTCTTAAGATAGCCCAGGTTTAGACTAAAGAAAATGGTCACTATTTTAGTATCGTATGTCGACCTATTGATCTCTGTTGGAGTAGACCCTAGTGAGAGCGGTTTGAACAGGTTGATAAACAGTATTACAGGATTCTATCATTTTTGTGTTACTCTAGCGGGCTGATATCCGACGTTTCTTGTAAAAGTTCATTGTAATCAATAGGTTGCAGATTTAACTCCTGTTCGTGCTCGGTGCCGGTGCGCAAATGGAGGTGGGTTGGTGGGTTTCGTGGCCGATGCCGATCAGGAAACAACAGGTCCCTCTGAGGCGTGCTCATTGGGTGGTCACCAAGAACGTACATTATTTTATTAATTTTTATTTGAGAGCCGACATGACAGATCTTTCCCGTTACCGCAACATCGGTATCTTCGCTCACGTGGATGCTGGTAAAACGACCACCACCGAGCGCATCCTGAAGCTGACAGGTAAGATCCACAAGACCGGTGAGGTGCATGATGGTGAGGCGACCACCGACTTCATGGAGCAGGAAGCCGAGCGGGGAATTACTATTCAGTCCGCTGCCACCTCCTGTGAGTGGAAAGGCCACCGCATGAACATCATTGATACCCCGGGACATGTGGATTTCACCATCGAGGTGTACCGCTCCCTGAAGGTGCTCGACGGTGGTGTCGGTGTTTTCTGTGGATCCGGTGGTGTTGAACCTCAATCCGAGACCAACTGGCGCTACGCCAATGAATCCAAGGTCTCCCGTGTCATCTTCGTCAACAAAATGGATCGTATGGGCGCTGACTTCTACCGTGTGGTCGATCAGGTCGATAAAATACTGGCAGCTAACCCGCTGGTGATGGTGTTGCCTATCGGTATCGAAGAGGACTTCATTGGTGTCGTCGATCTGTTGACCCAGAAGGCCCATATATGGGACGAATCCGGCCTGCCGGAAAACTACGAAGTTACAGATATTCCCGCCGATATGGTGGAGATGGCTGCTGAGTGGCGTGAGAAGTTGATTGAGACTGCGGTAGAGCAGGACGATGATCTGATGGAAGCTACCTGGAGGGTGAAGAGCCCGCCATTGACGACATCAAGCGTTGTATCCGCAAGGGTACTATCGCGCTGGACTTCTTCCCCACCTACTGTGGTTCCGCCTTTAAGGATAAGGGCATTCAGTTGGTTCTGGACGCCGTGGTCGACTACTTGCCGAGCCCAACCGAGGTTCCACCTCAGCCTGAAGTTGATATGGAAGGCAATGAGACCGGTGAGTTCTCTATTGTTGATCCTGAAAAGCCACTGCGTGCGCTGGCATTCAAGATCATGGATGACCGTTTCGGTGCGCTGACCTTTACCCGCATCTATACCGGTACGATCAAGAAGGGTGACACCGTGCTCAACACCTTTACCGGCAAGACCGAGCGTATCGGTCGTATCGTTGAGATGCACGCTGATGAGCGTATTGAGCTCGATGGTGCCCAGGCCGGTGATATCATCGCTCTTATCGGAATGAAGAACACCCAGACCGGCCATACTCTGTGTGATCCCAAATTCCCAGCTACCCTGGAGCCCATGGTGTTCCCTGCCCCCGTTATCTCCATCGCCGTTGCTCCCAAGGACAAGGGCGGCTCTGAGAAGATGGGTATCGCCCTGAGTAAGATGATTCAGGAAGATCCCTCCTTCCACGTCGAGACCGACGAGGAGAGTGGTGAGACCATTCTCAAGGGTATGGGCGAGCTGCATCTGGATATTAAGATCGATATTCTTAAACGTACCCACGGTGTAGAAGTTAACGTTGGTAAACCTCAGGTGGCCTACCGCGAGACCATTACCAAGCGTGTAGAGGATACCTACATCCATAAGAAACAGACAGGTGGTTCAGGTCAGTTTGCCAAGATCGATTACGTTATTGAACCAGGTGAAGCGGGTTCCGGCTACGAATTCGTATCGAAGGTGACCGGTGGTAATGTTCCTCGTGAGTTCTGGCCTGCGGTAGATAAAGGCTTCAAGAAGAGCATGGAGGAGGGTACGCTGGCTGGCTTCCCGTTGCTGGATGTCAAGGTTATCTTGATGGATGGAGGTTTCCACCCGGTTGACTCCTCTGCGGTGGCCTACGAGATTGCTGCCAGGGCGGCTTATCGCACTACCGTTCCGAAGGCTGCACCGCAGTTGCTTGAACCGATCATGAAGGTTGATGTCTTCACTCCCGAAAACCATGTGGGTGATGTGATCGGCGATCTCAACCGTCGCCGCGGTATAATTAAGTCTCAAGAAGCGGGCGCTACCGGTGTTCGTGTCAAGGCCGATGTGGCGTTGAGTGAGATGTTCGGTTATATCGGTGACCTGCGTACCATGACCTCCGGTCGTGGCCAGTTCTCTATGGAGTTCTCTCACTACTCACCCTGTCCAAATAGTGTGGCCGAGGTGGTGATCAAAGAGGTTAAAGAGCGCAACGCTAAGTAATTGCTAGTACCGGTGGCTGGATTTTTCCAGCTACGAAGCAGAGAGGGCGAGGGGGTTTATACCCATCGCCCTTTTTTACTATGCGCTAAAAAAGCCCGCAAGGCATCTGCCTTGCGGGCTTTTTTGTCTGAACTTGCCAGTTAACTCAGTAGCCGCCTTTGCGTTTGGTTTCAGGCAGCCCGGCAATCTTGCCTGCTTGCTTGGCAGGCCCCATAGGGAAGTGGATGTAGAGGGCTTTGGTATCTACCTTGTCAAGGTCGGTCCACGCTTCTTAAAGTGTTTGACCATACTGCGCTCATTCGGCTGATTGCCGCCATTGTTGAGGTATTCGTCGCGCAGATGCTTGATGATGTCCCAGGCCTTCTCGCTCAGGTTGATGCCTTCGGCCTCGGCGATGACCGCTGCGACCTCTTCATTCCAATCATCCAGGTTGTTCAGGTAACCGTTGGCGTTGGTCTCTATAGTAGTACCGTTACTTCGTATGACATAGTTTACTCCTTCTCGAAATTGTACCCCCCGAACCTGTTGGCTGCCTGTTATCTATTGGGCGTGGTCCGAAGAAGGATTTTTTGATCCCTCTATAGTAAAGCTACTGGGGGAAAAATTAAATAACTTGGCGATAAGGGATTTTTGCGCTTCCCTCAAAAAGACTTTTGAGGGATAAAGAGGCCGCATCCCATGGATCTTCCTTCACCAATGCCTTGCTCCTGCAGATGTATCGCATCTTCGACGGAGAGGTCGGCCACCATCAGGCTGCGCGTCGTCAATACTCCCTGCGGTGTCTTCAGTGGGTTGGTTTTGCCGCTGAGTATCTTCTTGAAGTGTACCTTCATCGATTTTAGCTGAGTTACCGCCCATTCGATAAAATCATCATCGCTCCAGGTTGGGTCAGAGATGACGTAGCGGGAGTAGAGAATATTGGTGGCACTTAGCTTGCGGCTTTTTGCCTCTTTGACTTCGATTGGGTGGCCGGAGATATCAAGGGTCTTGCCCTCCAGTGCTCTAGCCTCGCTCAGCCGCTGTTTGGGCATGCGAAGCACCAAGCGGGTGCGGCGTGAGGGGTAGAGCAGGTCATCCTCTCCCTGTGGTCTCTCCCAGCCGTTGCCTGAGTCTGCCACATGGATTAGGTGCAGGCCTGCCAGAGACTCCTCTGGAAACCAGGGTAGTACGCGCGCTATCTCACTCGCGAGTGCCCAGGCATGGTGAACCGGCAGGGTGGCGCAGCGAATCTGGTATACCAGATCGACGACATCATCAGGGATGCTAAAGTGCTCTTTATCTGTATCTTCTTGCCAGTACATTGCTCTCTGCCCAGGTTAGTCAGGAATCTTCTCTCTTAAGCTGTCACGGTCAAACCACCAGTCATCGGCCGTGAGTAGGTCAAGTACTTGGGCCAGACGCGGGAGGAATTTTTCTGGATCATCAAGTTCGAGCTGCTGTACCCAGAAGTCGAATATCTCCTGCTCTTCGATCTGGCTGTGGCGGCGCGCCACCTGCCCCAGCAGTTGATTGGTGAAGAACCGGAGGCTATCTCGCTGCTCGTCGTCTGCCCGCAGGTTGACGATATAGCCAGCAGTGACAGCGGCCACAGCGGCCCCGTCAGAGCGGTCGGGGGTGTCGTCTATAAAATGCTGCAACATGGCAACGCTGAGTTCGGGGTCAACCGGGAAAGTGACGCTGAGCCAGATACCATGGGCCAGTGCCTTGATAGACTCACTCTGTTCAGTTTGGAACATTATGTCACATGACTCAACAGCCTGGAGCCATTGATCACCGGCGACGGCATCATTGAGGGTACTGCGTCCCAGTTGCCACGCTTCCTCAAAACGGTTGAGTTGCAGCAGGGTATAGCCATACTCCGTGGCTAGGGTGAGTCTTTTGCCAAGAGGCGTGGTTGAGTCGAGGGCATCGATCTTCTCCTTGAGGTCGTCAAGTTGTATTTCAACCAGTTTGGTTGACGAGATGGCATCATCTGAGCACTCGTTGTCGTTGCCACCTAAAAAGCTTTCTGATTGAAGATATTTCACATCGATTACCCTAGGTAAATGTGGCTTCAAGCCGGTCTTCCCAGTTTTCTGGGGTGTCGGCAAATTGGGGTTTTACGTCGATACGGAAGAACATTTCACCCTGACGGCGTATCTTGACCATTTCGAGTAACTGCTCAAAGCTCTCGATTTCAGGGCTCTGTATCAGTACATCACTCAGCAGGAGCATAGTCTAACTACCTCTTAACTTAATAATAATTGAGCCTTATCTGCGGCATTTTTCAGCAGAGCTAGGCAGGTTTATCCACTTATAACTATTCAGTGCCCCCTGTTACGAGGCTATTTTTACCCGGGGTCGAAGTAGATTGCGGGATAAAAATTTCTAATTTACCTACTTCAGCATAGTTTAGTGCTTTCTTTAACGATTTTAGCCGAGGTGGAAATGGGTGGCTAATGAGGCCGCTGTCGCCAAAATACCCAAGTATTCCGGTGGGCTATTATTGAACCCCAGAGCGACTATCAAATGCAACTCTGCTGTAAGGTTTTATTGTTGCAGTGCCGCATGGCTTTATCCGTAAATTGTGTGAGATTTTTCTTGAATGTTATCAAATGTAACAGTATGTTTATATTAAAAATATATAGTGACAAAAGGGTAGTTCATTCATATATAATTAAATTGCAATATATCCCAATGTAGATAGATCAATATTCTATTACCCCCCCATCAGCAGGATATTTTGCTGCATAAGTGAATCCTAAAATACCCACCATGTTGAGATTTGGGATGAGAGGCCGCTCACACCATGTGCGGCTAGCGAATCCGGGTTTCCTAACGTCTTCGGTTAGTCTTCGTAGTCTGACTGAATATGGAATCCAAATGATTAAGACCAATTGGGAGATTAACTGATGGCAAAACCGATGCATGATACCCCCATGCTGGACCAGCTGGAGAGCGGCCCCTGGCCCAGCTTTATTACCGGCCTCAAACGTCTGGCTAATGACAATGACATGATGGTCGACCTGCTGGGACAGCTTGAGACCTCTTACGAGACGAAAAAAGGCTACTGGAAAGGTGGTACTGTCGGTGTTATCGGTTACGGTGGTGGTGTTATTCCCCGCTTTACCGAACTGAAAGATGACAAAGGGAACGCCATGTTTCCTGCCGCTGCTGAATTCCACACCATCCGCATCATGCCTCCTCCTGGCATGCACTACGACACCAAGACCCTTCGCGACTTCTGTGATGTATGGGAGAAATATGGTTCCGGCCTGATCGCTCTGCACGGCCAGTCCGGCGACATTATGTTCCAGGGTTGCTCTTCAGCTAACGTACAGCCTGCCTTTGACGCTCTCAATGAGATGGGCTTCGATATGGGTGGTGCCGGTCCTGCGGTACGTACCGGTATGTCTTGTGTTGGTGCTGCACGTTGTGAGCACTCTTGTGCTGACGAAGGTCGCACCATGCGTATGCTGGTTAATGCAACTTTGGATGACATGCATCGTCCGGCTCTGCCGTACAAGATGAAGTACAAAGTTTCAGGTTGCCCGAATGATTGCATGAATAGCATCCAGCGTGCTGATATTGCCATTATCGGCACATGGCGCGATGACATTAAGGTCGATCAGGCTGAGGTTAAAAACTACGTTGCTGATATGGGACGTAAGAAGATGATCGATAACGTGATCACACGCTGCCCTACCCAGGCACTGTCTCTGAATGATGATGACACCCTGGCTATAGAGAACAGCAACTGTGTACGCTGCATGCACTGCATCAACGTGATGACCAAGGCCCTCGCACCTGGTGATGACAAGGGTGTCACCATACTGGTTGGCGGTAAGCGTACGCTGAAGATCGGCGATCTGATGGGTACCGTGATCATACCTTTCCACAAGCTGGAATCTGATGATGATTATGAGTGGCTGGAAGAGCTGGCGGTCGAAGTGATCGACTTCTTTGCCGAGAATGCGCTGGAGCATGAGCGTACCGGCGAGATGATCGAGCGTATCGGCTTGACCAACTTCATTGAGGGTATCGGTGTTGAGGCCGATCCCAACATGATCTCCCGTCCACGCATGAATCCATATGTACGAATGGATGACTGGGATAAGGAAGTTGCCAAGTGGGAAGAGCGCAAAGCTGCTCAATAAACTGATCTCGTTACGGGCTGCCGATAGGGCCGCCTGTAACTGGCTGACCAATGTTGTCAGTCGTGATCGTAAACAGATTCAAAGATTAAGAGAATTTGGAGGTTACTATGGCTGAAGCACCTCGCATGCCAGATGAGTGTGGCGTACCAGAGATGGATGCCTACCTGCATCCTGTAATGAAAAAGAACTACGGAGCCTGGAGTTGGCATGACCGCCCACGTCCCGGTGTTCTTCATCACGTTGCCAAAGGTGGCGATGAAATCTGGACGGTACGTGCTGGTACCCAGCGTCAGATGGATGTTTACACAATTCGTAAATTGATGGATATCGCTGACGAGTTCGCAGAAGGCTTCGTTCGATTTACCATCCGTTCAAATATCGAGTTCATGGTTTCTACCGAGGCTCAGGTCAATCCGTTGATCGAGAAGCTTAACGCTGAAGGTTTCCCTGTCGGCGGTACCGGTAACTCTGTATCCATGATTTCACACACCCAGGGTTGGTTGCACTGTGACATCCCCGCTACTGATGCCTCAGGTGCTGTTAAATCGCTGATGGATGAGTTGATCGGTGAGTACACCAAGGAAGAGATGCCGAACCGCGTTCGTCTGACCACTTCCTGCTGTCAGATCAACTGTGGTGGTCAGGGCGATATTGCTATCAATATTCAGCATATCAAGCCACCCAGGATCGATCACGATCAGGTTGCCAACGTCTGTGAGCGTCCTACTGTTGTTGCCCGTTGCCCAGTGGCGGCTATTCGACCTGCAATGGTTAATGGTAAGGCTTCTCTGGAAATTGACGAGAAGAAGTGCATCTGCTGTGGTGCCTGCTTCCCTCCTTGCCCTCCGATGCAGATTAATGATTCCGAGCACTCCAATTTCGCGATCTGGGTGGGTGGTAAGAACTCTAACGCCCGTTCCAAGCCGACCTTCCATAAACTGGTCGCTTCCGGTATCCCTAATAATCCACCCCGCTGGCCAGAGGTCGCTGCAGTTGTTAAGAAAATTCTTAGCACCTACAAAGAGGATGCGAAAGATTGGGAGCGTATTGGTGAGTGGGCTGAACGTATCGGCTGGCCTCGTTTCTTTGAGAAAACGGGTCTTCCGTTCACTAAATACCACATTGATAACTGGCGTGGTGCTCGTGCGAACTTGAATGCTTCCACGCACATCCGTTTCTAATCCGGTTAACGAACTGACTTAAAGGGATAGCAAATGAAGTTTGCCATTCAGATAAACGAAGGGCCATATCAGCACCAAGCGTCTGATACTGCCTATATGTTTACCAAGGCGGCGTTGGAGAAAGGGCATGAAGTTTTTCGTGTATTTTTCTACCACGACGGTGTTGGTAACAGCACGCGACTAACTACACCACCACAGGATGATCGCAACATCGTCAAACGTTGGGCAGAGCTTGCCGAACAGCACGAGTTGGATATGGTTGTCTGTGTTGCCGCCGCACAGCGTCGTGGCGTCGTCGATGATGGTGAAGCTGGGCGAAATGGCAAAGATGCCACCAATATTCATCCAACGTTCCGGATCTCAGGTCTTGGACAGCTGGTCGAAGCCGCTGTCCAGGCTGACCGGTTAATGGTCTTTGGCGACTGAGACAAGAGGATTAGTAATGCCTGAAATTAAAAAATTCTTGTATCTCAACCGTCGTGCACCTTACGGCACCATCTACGCATGGGAAGCGCTGGAAGTTGTACTGATTGGTGCGGCCTTTGATCAGGAAGTGAGTTTGGCTTTTGTTGATGACGGTGTCTACCAGATTATCAAAGGCCAGGATACCGCTGAAACCGGTATGAAGAACTTCTCACCTACTTACTCAGCCTTGGGCGACTACGATGTCACCCAACTGTTTGTTGAGAAAGAATCCCTTGAGGAGCGGGGCCTGACACTTGACGACCTGATGCCTCTGAAGTGGGAAGATGAGGATGACGATTGGGCAGAGAAAGACTCCATCCGTGTGGTTAGCCGTGAAGAGATGGCTAAGATCATGGAAGGCCAAGACGTTGTCTTTAGTTTCTAGGATTAGGGTGCTGTCATGAGTGAATTGCATACTGTAAATAAATCACCTTTCGAGAAGAGCTCTTTTGACTCCTGTATGGGATATGCTCTGGAAGGTAGTGCTGTTCTGCTGATAGAGGATGGTGTCTATGCTGCAATGAAAGGCACCTCGCTGAGGCGATGGTACAAGCAGCCAAGGGCGTGAAATTTTATGCTCTGGGTGCAGATCTAAAGGCCCGCGGCATCGCCGCAGATCGGATGATCGAAGGGTTCGAGATTGTGGACTACGCAGGCTTTGTTGACCTCTCTGCTGAATACAGCAAAGTTGTTGCCTGGGTTTAACCAAAACTGATTAACACTACCTGATATTTTTAGGAGATTTGAAAATGGCTATCGAAGCAGACGGCAAGAGTTTTGAGACAGATGAAGAGGGTTACCTGGTAAACCTCGGTGAGTGGATCCCTGCAATCGCAACGGAAATGGCTAAAGAGGATGAGCTGGAGCTGACTAGTGAGCACTGGGACATCATCAGCTTTCTGCGTGAGTACTACGAAGAGTACCAGATTGCTCCAGCAGTACGTGTACTGACCAAAGCGGTTGGTAAAAAACTGGGTAAAGAGAAAGGCAACAGCAAATATCTCTACACCCTGTTCCCCTATGGTCCTGGTAAACAGGCTTGCCGCTTCGCCGGTCTGCCTAAGCCTACTGGCTGTATCTAAGATCCTAGTTGATCTTATCGTTCGGGAGGGGTTTAGACCCCTCCCGGCTGTTTGAATCCCGATTGAGGAAGACAGGAACATGTCGACTGTCTATGCGTTGCTGTTTATTGTGGCGACTCTTGTGCTGGTCATTGGTCTGGCAAAGAAGATTGCCCTGTATGCCAAAACACCCGCTCCACTAAAGATACCAACCACCCCAGCTCCTGTTACGCAGACGGGTGTGGTACTACGCATGTTCCGTGAAGTGGTGCTTTTTGAAAGCCTTTTCAAGAGTACCAAATGGACCTGGATCTTCTCGTGGATGTTCCATGTGGGACTCTTGCTTGTACTGCTCCGCCATGTCCGATACTTCACGGAAACTGTTTGGTTCCCGATTGAACTGATCCAGCCGTTCGGAATGTATGGTGGATTCGTCATGGTTGCCGGACTGGGTGGGCTGTTTATCAGACGCATCTTTGTAGACCGCGTTCGTTATATATCAGCTCCCTCCGACTTCTTGTGGTTGATCCTGCTTGGCTTTATCGGCTTTAGCGGACTGATGATGAGTTTTGTCGTGCATACCGATATTGTAGCGGTTAAGCAATTCTTCACTGGTGTCTGGACTCTCAGTGGTGGGTCGCTACCAATGGATCTTCCACTATTCGTTCACATTACACTGGTTATTGTGCTGATGCTGCTGTTTCCTTTCAGTAAGCTGCTGCATGCACCAGGCATTTTCTTCAGCCCGTCGCGAAACCAGGTGGATAATCCACGGGAAAAGCGGCACCTAGCCCCTTGGGCGAAGGCGCTGGAAGAGAACGAAAAGAACTAACCTGGCCGACGAGGGCTACTGATGGCTAAGGCAACTTTTGATACCCCGGAACTTCGCGAATTTGTGGATGTACCGGCGCTGGAAGAGGGCACGATGGCTCATATGAAGTCATTCGTTGTCAATAAACCAGAAAACAATACAGACCTGGGTTTTCCTGGAGAACTGGTCGATGACTGGCACGCCAAGACGCTCGAAAAGATGGATGACCTTCGGTCACGCTATCGCGGCTTCCAGGTCTATCTCGATGCATGTGTGAAGTGTGGTTCGTGTACTGATAAGTGCCACTACTTCCTGACTACACGAGATCCTAAAAATATGCCGGTAGCGCGTCAGGATCTACTGCGCAAGGTCTACCGTCGCTACTTCACCTTTGCGGGTAAATACTTCCCGAAATTGGTGGGTGCAGAAGATCTGACACGCGATACATTGGATGAATGGTACAACTATTTCCATCAATGTTCACAATGTCGCCGTTGCTCTGTTTTCTGTCCCTATGGGATAGATACAGCAGAGATCTCCATGGCTGCTCGCGAGATACTTGATAGCATTGGTTATGGTCAAAAGTACTGCAACGAAATCATCGCTAAGGTACACAAGATAGGTAACAACCTCGGACTTCCCGGTCCCGCCATCGAGAATACGCTCGAAGGCTGGAAGAGGATGTCGAGGATGAGACGGGCGTTGTAGTGAAATTCCCACTTGATGTTAAGGGTGCGGATATCCTTTTGGTAACACCGTCAGCTGACTTCTTTGCTGAGCCCCATGTCGACGGTTTAATCGGCTACGCTAAAGTGTTTCATGAGGCAGGCGCAAGCTGGACCCTAAGCACGACCGCATCTGAGGCGGGCAACTTTGGTATGTTTATCGGTAGTTACGAGAACATGCGTAAAGTATCTATGCGAGTCCGTCAAGCAGCCACTGAGCTGGGCGTGAAGCGTATTGTCTTCGGTGAGTGTGGTCATGCATGGCGTATAGCTATGCGTTTCTCAATACACTGGCCGGTCCGTTTGACGACCTAGATCCAAACTACCCGGTACCACAGCATATCTGTGAGTACACCAAAGATATACTTGATCAGGGCATACTTAATATAGACAAGTCTGCCAATGACGAAATGACTCTTACTTATCATGATTCATGTAACGTAGCACGCGCTACACGCATGGGTGATAAACCGGGTGGTCAGTTTGAGATTCCCCGCGATGTTATCAAAGCGGTATGTAACAACTATGTCGATATGGATCACAACACCATCGGTGAGAAGACTTTCTGCTGTGGTGGTGGTGGTGGCCTTTTGACAGACGATTTGATGGAGATTCGGGTCAAAGGTGCATTGCCTCGTATGACCGCACTGAACAACGTAATGGAAGACTACGGCGTAACGCACATGGCGTCTATCTGTGCCATCTGCAAGAGCCAGTTCACTAAGGTGCTGCCTTACTATGGTATGGACATGGATCAGATCGTCAGTGTCCATCAGCTGGTAAGTAATGCGGTTATTCTTACTGGTCAAAGGACTGAAGAAGACGAAGAAGAGTAACTGATCGACAATAGAATATTTCACGCCGGTGATAGCCGTCATGCTAACGCTGGAGTTTTAAGAATTACATTAGGTTTAAGGAGACAAGAGAATGGCGACTCCTACTGAAGAGATGCAGTCCAAGTTAAACTTCCGTCGATATGAGGCGGGTGATAACGAATGGAGTGATTTGGGTAAGATGATTTTTCTCGAGGATACTTCCCATAAGTGTCCTACCTATATTCACAAGACCCCCCCTTGTCAGGGCAGCTGCCCTGCCGGTGAGGATATTCGCGGCTATCTAGCGATCGCCCGTGGCCAGGAAAAACCGCCTGAGGGTGTTGATTGGCAGGAGTACGCATTCCGTCGCTCCACAGATGCTAATCCGTTCCCTTCAATGATGGGCCGTGTATGCCCCGCTCCTTGTCAGGAAGGGTGCAGCCGTAACGAGATCGAAGATTTCGTAGGAATCAACGCTGTCGAGCAGTTCATCGGCGATACCGCACTGACTAACGGCTATACGTTTGAAGCAGGTGCTGATACGGGTAAAAAGGTTGCCATCATTGGTGGCGGACCTGCCGGTATGGCAGCAGCTTATCAGTTGCGTCGTATGGGACATGCAGCCACTGTTATAGAGAAAGATGCTGAGCTGGGTGGAATGATGCGTTATGGCATCCCCAACTACCGCATTCCTCGTGACAAACTGGCGGCTGAGATAGCACGCATTGTAGATATGGGCGTTGAGGCTCGTACCGGCGTTCGTGTTGGTACTGATGTCGCAGTTGCCGATCTCGAAAAAGAGTACGATGCCATCCTCTGGGCACTCGGTTGCCAGAGTGGTCGCGGTCTCCCGATTGATGGCTGGGAAGGCACTTCCAACTGTGTCTCTGGTGTCGCCTTCCTTAAAGCATTCAACGAGGGTCGCCTGAAGGTTACCGCTAAGAACGTTGTCTGTATTGGTGGTGGTGACACCTCCATTGACGTTATCTCCGTTACCCGTCGCGTTGGCTACAACGCTGCTGCAGGTAAACCTGAAGATGTAGTCCTTGATCACAGCATCAACCAGGATCAAGCACTGGCAGATGCTGCAGAAAGTGCTAATGCTACGCTGACCTCTCTGTTCACTAAGGACAAGATGTTTGCGGCTGAACACGAGATTCACGATGCACTGCATGAAGGCTGCGCCATACTAGATGGCGTTATGCCACTGGAAGTGATCGTCGGTGATGATGGTCGCGCAACAGGTCTTAAGGTGTGTGACTGCACTATGGACGGCATGACCCCAATCCCCACCGAGGGTACTGAGCGTGTACTAGAGGCAGATCTGATTGTCTCTGCTATCGGTCAGGGCGGTGACATGGCTGGCATCGAAGAGATGGCTAATGATCGCAACCTGATTGATGCTGATAAGTTCTACCAGGTGACGGGTAAACCGGGGCACTTCGTTGCGGGTGATATTGTTCGCCCTCATCTGTTGACCACTGCAATCGGTCAGGCCTCTGTGGCGGTTGAGAGTATCGACTGCTACATGAAGCAGGAAGAGCAGGCTAAGCGTCCAAAGGTTGATGTTCATCACTTTGACATGGCTACCAAGCTGCACGAAGCGGGCCTCGATCCAGAGCAGTTCGATTCCAGCGTCGGTGACATGCGTGGTACCGCTACCGCCAAATTTGCAGTGCATAACTTTGAAGATCGTTCAGAGCAGGAAGTGATCGCATCCAAAGATCTGTTCCTTGGTTACTTCAACTACACACCACGCATCATACGTGATGAGGAAGTGCCGAGTGCCGACGACGTACTGGGCCACTTTAAAGAACGCTTGATCATGCTCAGTGAAGAGCAAGTAGCTTCTGAAGCCAAACGCTGCATGAGTTGTGGTATGTGCTTTGAGTGTGATAACTGCGTAATTTTCTGCCCACAGGATGCTGTCTTCCGTGTTAAGAAGACTGAGTCAACTACAGGCCGCTACGTTGATACTGACTACAGCAAGTGCATCGGCTGTCACGTCTGTACTGATGTTTGCCCCACCGGCTATATCCAGATGGGTCTTGGTGAATAGGAGCTGTCATGCTTAGTTTTACCGGCATCAAACGATCCACTGTGATCTTCATGGGAGCGCTGCTCGCAGTGCTCTCCATGGGGGCTATGGGCGAATCATTTGTCAAACAAGGTTCTAAAGCAGCCGGTCTCGGACCAGACGGTTGTGTTGCACCGAAGGCAGATATGCGCCGCAATCATATGGATTATCTGAAACACGACCGTGTTGTCACCGTCCGCCAGGGCATTAGAGAGACAAAGGCGAGCCTTGCCGCCTGTGTTGATTGTCATGCCGGTAAAGATGACCGGGGTGAGTATCTGCCGGTCAGTGCTGAAGGGCAGTTTTGTGAGTCCTGCCACAGCTATGTTGGAGTGGATCTCTACTTTGCCTGTTTCCAGTGTCACCGGAAAACGCCCCAAGAGCAGAGTGCTTCACTAGGCGGTTCTGAGATAAAAGCGGGTGCTTTTGCCTTGCAGCTTGATGCAGATAAGCTGCACGCTGTGACAGCGCAGCACTATTCCAAATGGCACACTCAGGTAGTAGAGGACTGATCGTGACGAAAAACAATGACCAGCCTGACATAAAGCGCCGGGAATTTTTTTGGTAAGACTGCTCTAGCGATAGGTGCCGCTACTGTAGCTCCTGGTGTACTGCTTGCTGTAAACGGCGGTGGTAAAACACAGGGCGCAAGTAGTGATACCCGCTGGGGTATGCTGATCGATTCTAACAGGTGTGCAGATGGATGTAGTGCCTGTGTAGACGCTTGTGACAGAGAAAACGGCATCAACCTTCAGGTTCGTCCTGAAGGCCAGTCAGATGAGAAGTGGAATAAACAGCGTCCACAGTGGATCCGTAAGGTGACACTGAAAGACAATCAAAGCGGAGAGATTACTAATCTACCGCTTATGTGTCAGCACTGTGAGCATCCGCCCTGTGTTGATGTCTGTCCTACAACAGCCTCTTTTAAACGCGCTGATGGTATTGTGATGGTAGATCGTCACAAATGCATCGGTTGTCGTTACTGCATGATGGCTTGCCCCTACAAAGCTCGCTCCTTTATCCATCAGGATGTGGAAGAGCAGTTGGTATCCGCTCCACGCGGTAAGGGCTGTGTTGAGTCGTGCAACTTCTGTGCTACCCGTCTGGATGCTGGAGCGGTCACCACCGCTTGTCAGGACGCCTGTACAAGCTACGGCCATCAGGCGATTATCTTTGGCGATCTAAACAATCCCCAAAGTCCAGTCGCCAAGGCATTGAAAGAGAAGAGCAGTCGTCAGATCCGTGCCGACCTAGAGCTCAATACCGGTGTTCGCTACACCAACGTATAAACGGGAAGGAGTAGAGTTAGATGAAAGATGTGTCCTACCGTGAGCTCTGGTGCAGCTCCCCCAGATTCTGGGGTGGCCTTGCCCTTCTCGGTTTCTTTATAGCAGTTGCGCTAGGCTCAGCACTATTTATGGAGCACAGTGGTCACCACGTCACTGGCATGAACAACCAAATAGTCTGGGGTGTGCCCCATGTATTTGCGCTCTTTTTGATTGTAGCTGCATCAGGAGCACTTAATGTTGCCTCTATTGGCTCGGTCTTTGGTGGCCCAATGTATAAGCCACTTGGACGTTTCTCTGCACTTTTGGCAATAGGACTACTCGCAGGCGGCCTTATTGTTTTGCTGCTTGACCTGGGTCGTCCTGATCGTCTGATTGTTGCGGTTACCAGCTACAATTTTAAGTCGATCTTCGCTTGGAACATCATTCTGTATAGTGGTTTCTTCGCCATAGTCGGTGTTTACATATGGACTATGATTGACCGTAAAGTACGCCAGTATAAGACAACGGTTGGTTACGCTGCATTCTTCTGGCGTCTTATACTGACCACGGGTACCGGCTCTATTTTCGGTTTTCTGGTGGCCCGTGAAGCCTACGATGCAGCTATTATGGCGCCGATGTTTATCATCATGTCGTTTAGCTTCGGGCTGGCATTCTTTATTGTCACCTTGATGTCCGCCTACTGGTGGTCTGGTCGTGAGCTGGGTGACTTTCGTCTCGCCAAACTGAAGAATCTACTCGGCGTGTTTGTTGGTGCGGTGCTCTACTTTGCACTCGTCTTCCATCTGAGCAACCTCTACGTTACACAGCATCATGGTGTAGAGCAGTTATATTGCTGGGTGGTGGTGCTTACACCAATATGTTCTGGATAGGACAGATATTGATTGGTGGCATCATTCCACTATTCCTTATCTACTCGCCAGCCTTTGCGAAATCTCGTTTTGCAACCGCAGTCGCCTCTATCATGGTGCTCATTGGTGGCTTCTTCCAAGTCTACGTTATCGTCATCGGTGGCCAGGCATACCCGATGAATATCTTCCCTGGTAAAGAGGTTATATCAAGCAGCTTCTTCGATGGTGTAGTGAACGGTTATGTACCCACTATTCCAGAGGTGTTACTTGGGTTTGGTGGCATAGCAGTGGCAATGCTGTTAGTGGCAGTGGGTGCGCGTATGCTACAGGTACTACCAGAAAGCCTAGAAGATCCCAAAGACGAGACCGCATAACTCTCTAATTGGTTAGTCCAGAAAACCACCGCCGGGCAACCGGTGGTGGTTTTTTCTTGATGACTGGAAAATAGTGCTTCAAATTGATAGATCCGTAACATATGGGTAATTATTCAGTCGGTGCTTGGGGCCATCGACTCCGGCCCCTGGTAAAAATAGCTTCCTAACAGGGGCGACTGAATAGTGATACTCTCTTTTGCTTCATCCCCCTTTTGAGCTGTTCACCGTCTATAATCCAATAGTAACTATTCAGCTAACTCTGTTTTTGGGTTGTTTCTACCAAGGGTCGGAGTCGATTGCGTCAAGAATGGGTGGAAAATGCACCTTTTTACAGCGCAATAGACTCGACCCCAAACCCAGCTGAATAGTTACACCCAATAGTCCTTTAAATTTGATCCTTGAATATATGTCCCATTTTTTCATCTCCGCAGCGCATAAATCCTCAGGCAAGACGACCGTATCCATCGGTCTGACAGCGGCACTGCGTGAGCGTGGTCTTGAGGTGCAGCCTTTCAAAAAGGGCCCGGATTATATCGACCCTATCTGGCTCTCAGCAGCAGGTGGCAACAACTGTATCAATCTAGACTTCTATACCATGTCTGCGGAGGAGATAAATCAGGAGTTCCACCGTGCCATGCTGGGAAAGGACATAGGTCTGATAGAAGGGAATAAAGGGCTTTATGACGGTCTCGATCTGGATGGAAGCAACAGTAATGCCGCGCTAGCCATACAACTGCGCTCCCCGGTATTTCTGGTAATAGATGCGCGCGGTATGACCCGTGGTATCGCTCCTCTGATTCTAGGTTACCAGGCATTTGATCGCGATCTGACAATAGCTGGCGTCATACTCAACAAAGTAGGCGGCAGTCGACACGAGGGTAAACTGTGCCGAGTGATCGAATATTACACAGACGTTCAGGTGGTCGGCTCAGTACATTCTGACCCGGATCTTGAGATTGATGAACGGCACCTAGGTTTAATGCCCAGCAATGAGTCGAGTCAAGCCGCTGCAAAGATTCGGCTGCTGGGGCAACGTATAGCGGAACAGGTGGATCTTGATCGGATTCTTGAATTTGCAGCAGAGACTGCGCCGCTTCCTAAGTCGTATGAAAAAGCGCAGGTATTAAGTGGTGAACGAGTGCGTATCGGCTACCCCCGAGACCGTGCCTTCGGTTTCTACTATCCAGGCGACCTTGAGAGACTAGAGGCAGCAGGGGCGGACTTGGTAGCTTTCGATGCCCTTAATGATGGCGCATTGCCGCCAGTTGATGGCCTTTTTATCGGTGGCGGTTTTCCTGAGATGGCTATGGAGGTGTTGCAAGCAAACAGCTCACTTCGAGAGGAGATAAAGGCATTTATCGAGGCGGGTGGGCCGGTCTATGCCGAGTGTGGTGGGCTAATGTACCTCGCCCGCAAACTGACCTGGCAGGGCAAAGTGTGTAAAATGGTGGGCGCAATTCCGGGTGATATCGTTATGTACGAACGTCCTCAGGGTAGAGGCTATGTCCGATTGCGTGAGCGCAGTGAGAGCCCATGGCCAAAACTTCCAGGCCAGTCATCAGAGATCGCCGCCCACGAATTTCACTATTCGGCACTCGAAAACCTGGATAAAGGGGTCAAGTTTGCATTTGAAGTGATGCGTGGTACTGGGATCGACGGCACCAATGATGGGGTTATCTACAAGAACCTGCTGGCAAGCTATACCCATATGCGTGATGTCGGTGGGAATCACTGGACCCAAAGGTTTGTTGAACATATTAGGGCGTGTAAGCCCCAAGTAGTATAGAGAGAAAGCCTATGTTTAAAGTTACCGATGCGGCTGCTGCACAGATTAAAGAGGCATCCAAACAGGGTGGTACTGAGGGAATGGCGTTGCGTATGGCCGCCCGCACTAAAGATGACGGTACTATTGAGTACCTTATGGGCTTTGATGAAGAGCGCGAGCAGGATACTCGTATAGAGGTATCCGGAGCGGCTGTAGTAATTTCACCTGACTCAGTACCCCTTCTCGAAGAAGCGATTATGGACTACGTTGAGATGGATGCAGGTGACTATCGCTTTATCTTTCTCAATCCCAAAGACCCCAGTTATATCCCTCCCGCCGATGCGTAGTTGCTGGAGCGGCTGTTGTCGCAAAAGCTTTAGGGAGCCGCTGATCAAGTAATACAGACCTCCCTAAACTACCCGCAAACCACCTATTTTTTTTGGACAGACTGCGGTGCTTCTGGGCACTCGACTATGGCTGCCGCCTGCTTGCAGGCCGTCCCAGCACTTAAGTATGAGCTTGAGGCTGGGTCTGGACTATGGCGCAATGCGTCCTGCAATCAAAGGGAGTGGTGCCATGGGGAACCTTATGCGCAAGAAGCTAGCGCCGGTACTTGGCCCGGTGCGACTTACTCTCCCTCATGTAGCTGCTGTTGATACTGCTGTGTCAGTGTCTGCTGGATATTGCCTGGTACCGGGTCATAGTGGCTGAAGCTGATCTCGTAGCTCCCTTCACCGGCGGTAATCGCTTTCAGTCTTGAACTGTAGTCGTCCAGTTCAGAGAGTGGCACTAGAGCGCTGATGATCATATGGCCGTTGGCTGCCGCATTGGTGTCACTGACACGGCCGCGACGGCCTGCGAGATCGGCGGTGATGTCACCCATGGCTTCACCCTGGGTTTCGATCTCTATCTTCACCATCGGTTCGAGAACGATATTGTGTGCCTTTTCCAGTGCTGTTTGGAAGCCTTTCTACCGGCGGCGACAAAGGCGATCTCCTTGGAATCGACAGCGTGGTGCTTGCCATCGAATACGGTGACACGGATATCCTGCATTGGATAGCCTGCGATAAAACCCTCCTCCATCGCATAGACTATGCCCTTCTCTACAGCGGGCATGAATTGCCCCGGTATAACGCCCCCTTTTACCTCATTGACAAACTCGAATCCTTCACCGCGGGGGAGGGGGGCGATGCGTAGCGAGACTTCGCCAAACTGTCCTGCACCACCGGTCTGTTTCTTGTGACGGTACTGCCCTTCGGCCGCACTGCTGATGGTCTCGCGATAGGGGATGCTGGGGGGTTGGGTCTCGATGTTGACATTGAAGCGTTGTTTAAGTTGCTCCAACACCACCCGCAGGTGCAGCTCTCCGAGGCCACGAATTACCGTCTCATTGGCCTGGTTGGCGTGCTCCACCACTAGGCAGGGATCTTCGGCTTGGAGCTTGTGCAAGGCGTCGGAGAGTTTCTGGTCATCACTACGTTTGTTGGGGATCAGCGCCAGCCCAAACAGGGGCATGGGGAAGCTCTCCGGCTGCAGGTGAAAGTTATCCTCGTCATGGGAGTCATGCAGCACTGCATTGCGGAAGATCCCGTCGACCCGGGCAACAGCGCATATATCACCGGGGATAGCCGTCGCCATCTCCTTTTGGCCTTTGCCTGGAGTCGTAGCAGGTGGGTTACCTTGAAAGGTTTTCTCGCGTCGCCGATAAAGAGTTGGCTGTTGGGTGTCAGGCTTCCCTGGTATAGACGGAGCAGACTTAACTTGCCACGGAACGGGTCGTTGGTGACTTTAAATACATGGGCGATGGCATGTTTTACGGGGTCAGAATCGATATTGACCGGTATCGCGTCGGCACCGTCACCTTTGAGGAAGTGGGGTGGATTGCCTTCAGTTGGATCCGGCATCAGGCGTGTAATGATCTGTAGCAGTTCAGCAACCCCCGCACCGCTGGTTGCTGAGGTAAAGCAGATGGGTACCAGGTGACCTTCACGTAGTGCCTTTTCGAAGGGGGCGTGAAGCTGCTCCGGTTCCAGATCTGAACCCTGCTCCAGATAGATCTCCATCAACGCTTCATCCATCTCCACCACCTGATCGATGATGGTGGTGTGGGCCTCGGCCACCGAGGAGAAGAGCGTCTCTTCCCCTTCAGGCTTAAAGAAGCAGTCCACTACCTTGTTACCGGATGCGGCGGGTAGATTAAGTGGCAAACACTCCTCACCAAAGGTTCTTCGGATATCATCCATCAGTGCTTTCAGATCGGCATTCGGGGAGTCGATCTGGTTGATGATGATTAGCCGGCAGAGCTCATCTTCAAGGGCGTGTTCCATCATCGTTTGAGTGGCGGGCTCTATACCCGCCTCGGCATTAATTACCACGGCAGCTGTTTCGACCGCCTGTAGTGCGCAAAAGGCGCGACCAAAAAAGTCGTTCAGTCCTGGGGTGTCGAGCAGGTTGACCTGCTTGCCATCTTTTTTCAGCCAGGCTAGGGTGGCGTTGAGTGAGTGCTCATACTGCTGCTCTTGGGGGTCGTAATCACAGACCGTATTGCCACGCTCTATACTCCCCTGACTTTTGATTGCACCGGCGGCATAGAGCAGCGCCTCGGTCAGCGTCGTTTTGCCAGCACCGGCCTGGCCCACCAGGGCGATATTTCGGATATCGTGAGTGGTATATGCGGGCATTCTCTTCTCCTGAAACGAGGCACTAAGCTACCTACTACTATACCAATAGAAGATGACGATGAGTGCTATGATCCTGGTCAACCGTTTGCTTTAATTATGAAAGAATAACGCGATGCAACTATTGAGCGTCCGCTGTAGGTCGGAAGCTGAAAGGTTTCCGGCAGATTCCTAGCGTAATTTTTTATGCAGGAGCCCGCCGTAGGTTTGCCTTCAGGTCAGGGTTTAGAGCTGCGGCGTCGGCCTTTATAGGCGGCAATCTGTTTGATAACCTCCTGAAAGGGGAGTTGATCCAGGGTATCAAAGGTTTCAACCGCCTGATTGAGTAGGCCGTAAATATCTTCAATGCAGAGAGGTGGCTTCTCCGCATTGAGTACGGCGTGAATGCCTCTGAGGCCGCCGATCTGAATACGAATCGCCTGACTATGGGGGAGGGCACCTCTACTGTGGTTTTTCAGCGTGAAACGGGAGTGGTGTCGCAGCAGTTCCAAAAGCTCATTGCAACGTAGCTGCCCTTCGTCAGAGTTGCAGTGAACACCGATTCTTTCCGCCAGGAAGAAGCGCTCTGACTGGCAGCAGCGACACTGGCTGGCCAGTATGCCCTTCTCGAACAGGCAGAAGCGCTCGTTCATGCTGTGATAGATCTTGTGGTAGGCATCCTGGTCCATAGTTTTTACTCTTTACTGGTAAATCTGTGGATCATTCGTCGGTCTCTCTTGCTGGGTCGACCAGATTCCAGTTTTGGACTTGCCGCACGCAATAGCCGTTGCTCCTCTATCATCTTTTCACGTCGTTTAATGCTCTCCTCCAGCTCCTCATAGAAGGTGACAGCTTCTGATGCGGGGCGACGTTGCTTGGGTATCAGCTTGACCTCAATATCCCAGATGAGAGACGCCTTGTGGATCTCCAGCCGACTTCCCGGCTTGACCTCTCGCCCAGGTTTTGTCCGCTGGCCGTTGAGGTGTACCTTACCACCGTTGATCGCCTCTACCGCCAGATGGCGGGTTTTGAAGAAGCGTGCTGCCCACAGCCACTTATCGAGACGCAGGCTTTGTGGCTGCTCACCACCATTCATGTGATATCGTCATCTTCCTGAGTCATTTCCGGTTCATCGTTGGGCGTCAGCCCCAGTAGTGGGTCGAGTTTACCGAAGGCGTTGTGCTCGGCTAGGTCATCGTAGCCTCCCACATGGTAGTCATCAATGAAAATCTGTGGCACGGTGCGCCTCTGACTACGCGCCAACATCTCCCGCATCAGTTCAGGGTTGCTGTCGATGTAGCGCTCGTCATACGCTACCCCCTTTCTGGTGAGCAGCTGTTTTGCTCGTATGCAGTAGGGGCAGATGGCGGTACTGTAGATTACGACTTTCGGCATGGAGGGTTCTCTGCAAAAATAGAAGCACCATATCCTATCAATCACCCCTCTGGGGGTCCACTTAATACCCTTTAGGTAGAGCGGGATATACACCCGAATTTTAGATTTAACCACAGAACTGAGAGAGCGCGATGCTGCACGAAAATTCTAAAACCATCTACCTCAAGGATTACCTCCCCCCCGAATACCTGATTGATCAGGTAGATCTCCACTTCGATCTAGGCGAGGCGGAGACGAGGGTGCGCGCCCAGCTGACCATGCGCCGCAACCCGAAAAGCCTGGGGGGGCGGCGAGTCGCTACACCTCGACGGCGAACAGCTGGAACTGCTCTCGTTGCGCCTCAATGACAAAGACCTTGGGGCGGAGCGCTATCGGGTAGATGATGAGGGGTTGACTATTTTTCAGGTACCCGATCAGTTTACGTTGGAGAGTGAGGTGCTGATAAAGCCTCAAGAGAATACCGCTCTGGAGGGGCTCTATAAGTCGGGAGGCATGTTCTGCACCCAGTGCGAGGCGGAGGGTTTTCGTAAAATCACCTGGTACCTTGACCGGCCCGATGTAATGAGCCGTTTTACCACCACTATCGTCGCTGATCGGCAGCGTTATCCAGTGCTGCTCTCTAACGGTAACCCGTTGGAGAATCAGTCGTTGGACGATGGGCGTCACCGGGTGCGCTGGGAGGACCCCTTTGCCAAACCCGCCTACCTGTTCGCCCTGGTGGCGGGGGATCTGCGCTCAATAGCAGACCAATTTACCACTGCCTCCGGGCGGGAGGTGGCGCTGCGTATCTATGTGGAGCCTGAAAATATCGACAAGTGCGACCACGCTATGGTCTCCCTGAAAAACGCCATGAGATGGGATGAGGAGCGCTACGGCCGTGAGTACGATCTGGATATCTACATGATTGTGGCGGTCAATGACTTCAATATGGGCGCTATGGAGAACAAGGGGCTGAATATCTTCAACTCCAAGTATGTGCTGGCACGCCCGGATACCGCCACTGACAGTGACTTTCAGGGGATCGAGGGGGTCATCGCCCATGAGTATTTCCACAACTGGACAGGCAACCGTATCACCTGCCGCGACTGGTTTCAGCTCAGCCTGAAAGAGGGGCTGACGGTGTTTCGTGACCAGGAGTTCTCCGCCGATATGGGCTCACGGGGGGTAAAGCGTATTGAAGATGTACGCATGTTGCGTGCTCATCAGTTTGCAGAGGATGCCAGCCCCATGGCTCACCCAGTGCGACCCGACAGCTACATGGAGATCAATAACTTCTACACCCTGACGGTCTACGAAAAGGGGGCTGAGGTGGTGCGGATGCAGCACAACCTGCTGGGGGCAGCCGGTTATCGCAAGGCCACCGACCTCTACTTTGCACGCCACGATGGTCAGGCGGTGACCACCGATGACTTTGTCGCCTGTATGGCTGAGGCAGGGGGGCGGGATCTGCAGCAGTTTAAACGCTGGTACAGCCAGGCGGGTACTCCTCAGTTGAGAGTCTCAGGCAGCTACGATGAGCCGTCACAAAGCTACACCCTGACGCTGGAACAGTCCTGCCCCGCAACACCGGGACAGGAGCAGAAACTGCCCCTGCATATTCCTCTGGCAGTGGGGCTGCTGGATCAGCAGGGGCGGGATATTCCCCTGCAGTTGCAGGGAGAGAGTAAGCCCCAAGGCAGCTCCCGTATGCTAGAGATGCGACAGGAGGTGGAGCAGTTCACCTTCATCAATATTGCCCGTTCGCCTGTTCCCTCTCTGCTGCGCGGTCTCTCCGCTCCGGTTAAAATCCACTTCGACTACAGTGATGCTGAGTTGATGTTCCTCACCTCCCACGACAGCGACGGCTTCAACCGTTGGAACGCGGCCCAGACACTTACCCAGCGCATCATACTGGGGCGGGTAGCTGCACCTGAGTCAAGCCTTCCCGAGGGCTTTGTCGATGCCTTTCGTGCGGCCCTCACCGATGGCACAAGCGATGAGGCGCTGCTGGCCGAGGTGCTGACCCTGCCCGCCGAATCCTACCTAGGGGAGCAGATGGAAGTGGTCGATGTGGCGGGTATCCACCAGGCACGGCAGGGGTTGAAGAGAGAGTTGGCCAGAACTCTTCGCGGTGAACTGTTGCAGCGCTACCAGGAGGGAAAAGCCCAGAGAGAGTACTCCCTCGATCACGCCTCGATGGCCCGCCGTAGCCTCACCAACCTCTGCCTCAACTATCTTATGCAACTGGATGAGCAGGAGATTCGCAGCTTTGCGGTGGCGCAGTATCACAGCGCCGACAATATGACCGATGCGCTGGCTGCCATCACACTACTGGTGGACCGCCCTGGGGAGGAGTCAGCGGCACTTCTGGAAGATTTCTACAGTCGCTGGAAGCAGGATCCCCTGGTGCTCGACAAGTGGTTCACCCTCCAGGCCATCTCCAGCCGTAGCGATGCTCTGGAGCAGGTAAAGGATCTAATGGCCCATCCCGATTTTTCCATCACCAACCCCAACCGTGTGCGCTCCCTGATTGGTGCCTTCTGTTCCGCCAATCCGGTACGTTTTCACGCCGCAGACGGGGCAGGCTACAGATTTCTGGCTGACAGGGTGTTGGAGCTCGATCCCCTCAACCCCCAGATTGCATCACGCATGCTACGGATCATGGCGCGTTGGCGCCGCTACGATGCGGGTCGTCAGGCACTCATGAAGGCGCAGCTTGAGCGCATCGTAGCCAGTGATGGATTATCACGGGATGTCTATGAGATCGCATCAAAGTGTCTGGAGGGATAAGCGCGTGATTGAGTCTATTAATCGGGACCTGATATTACAGGCAGTGTCAGATTAATAGATTCGTTGCGTGACCTTATAGCAAGTTGTCGATGATGCAAAGCATTACCTCAGCGACCAAAGCGGACATTGAAGCGCTGACTGGTAATGTCCGCAGTTACCCTATTGCAGACCTAAAGGTTTTTCGGTCAGATGACTGCTGTGCGACCTAATCGGAATATGAGGAAGTGGAAGTCGATTACATTTATGTGCAGGCTCAATAGGGATCAGGACCCTGCTGAACTTCGTGAACATGTTAGCTGCCGCTCTACCCATTCTCTTTGAGCCGGTTTGCGCCACCCACCCCTAAGTCACCACCGAAGTCCATAAGATACGTGCCTTTCTGCGGCGCTCTACTTGGCACTCACACTATAGCTGACGTTATCCTTCCGGAGTGCCATTCCCCGGACTCCCGCCTGCTCTCATGCAGCTTTTCGGCGCTTTCGCCTTGCACGTTCTTTGTAGGTTCCCTATGATTGTGGGCCGATCAATCGACAGGAACGACAAGGATGTCACTCTGTGCTGCAGAGCACCATCACAATCCAACCCCTGAACCCCGCGTATACCAGCGCCGCAAACCAGAGCGCACGGCCACCTACCAGGCGGTGCAGCATCACCTAGAGAGCTGGCTGGCCCATCAGCGGGAGGCCTATCCGGATGATGATCCGGTTCCCCGGTACGTAGAGCGGGATCTGCGAAAGTACCTTGAGTGCGGCATCCTAGCCCACGGCTTTGCCTACATGGATGTAGGTACTTAGCGTGAGCAGGAGCGGAAGCTGTGCTCGTGCCCGTTGCGACGAGTGTGGCGATGATTTCTTGATCGCCTACTCCTGCAAAGGGCGTGGCATCTGCCCCTCCTGTAACACCAGGCGCATGGTCGAGACGGCGGCTCACCAGGTAGACCACCTGTGTTCCCACAGGTACCGGTACGGCAGTGGGTGATCAGCCTGCCCAAGCGACTGCGCTACTTATGTACAGGATGTACGGTATGCCGCGGGTGCATGGATGCACAGGAGCGGCGATGATGCAGGATGCGGACCTGGCAGGACGCCTTCTGCAGATCGCCTTGCGGGTCATAGAACGCACCCTGCGGGAACATTGCCCCGCTGCACCAGCATCGGCCAAGTACGGTGGCGTCACCTACATTCACCGCTTTGGCTCGGCTCTCAATCCCCACCTGCACTACCACAGCTGCATGATCGACGGGCTCTTTGCTCAAACCCGGGATGGCTTGCAGTTCTACGAAGCTACCGGGTTGAGTAGTGAGGTTATCCAGCAAGCCCAGGAGAAGATCAGGAAGCGGGTACTCCGTCTGTTCGTTCGGCGTGGACTGCTCTCGACGGATGACGCAGAACAGATGCAAATCTGGCAGAACGGCGGTGGTTTCTCCCTCAACGCCGAGGTAAGAATCGAGCGACAGACCGCCAAGGACTGGAGCGGCTGTTCCGCTACTGTGCCCGGCCGATCCTTTGCAGGAGATCGGCTGCGTTGCAGGAGGGGGATGAGATGCTCATCTACCAACTGCCCAAGCCGCGCCATGACGGC
>MOXH01000026.1_pt1 | contig 29766 bp, 37 predicted proteins | sample 1471181 | NCBI WGS metagenome assembly MOXH01 (sample SAMN05806436, study PRJNA327811) | mollusc metagenome | isolation source: Phylotype A (SB4) bacterial symbionts from gill | host: Thyasira cf. gouldii | place: Canada: Bonne Bay, Newfoundland | collected 2010-05-07
CTCAGTTGAACTCTCCCGGAATGCTGGAGGAGAAATAATGGGTAGCAGTTATCGCAACAGCCCCGCTGATTTTTCTTATTGAAGTCCTATTCGGCGCCTATACATTGGTGGTACTGCTTCGCTTTGTGCTGCAGTTGGTACGGGCTGATTTTTATAACCCCATCTCCCAGTTCGCGGTCAAGGTCACCTCTCCACTACTGGTACCGATGCGGCGACTGATTCCCGCTATCCGTGGCATAGATAGCGCCTCACTCGTACTGCTGTGGCTGCTGAAGAGTGTTGAACTGACATTGACCCTGCTACTAAAGGGCTATGGCCTGCAGGTAATGGCAGCCATTGTCCATAGCATCCCGGCACTTGTAGAGTTAACTATTAACCTCTTCCTCTTCTCCATCTTCATCCAGGTCATTCTCAGCTGGATCAGCCCTGGCGGCTATAACCCGGCGGCAGGGCTAATAGAGAGCATCACCGCCCCCCTGCTGCGCCCGGCGCGACGACTGGTTCCCCCAGTAGGTGGACTCGATCTCTCCCCCATGTTGGTAATGATCGGTCTGGTGCTACTCAAGATGCTATTGATACCCTTGTTATCGCCCACCGGGCTCTAACTATTCCAGGATGACTATTTGCACAGGGATACACTCATGACTGACTGGTATCGCTGGGAGGGTAGCGATCTGCTGTTACAGCTCCGGGTACAACCCAGAGCCAGTAAAGATCAGCTGGTCGCCCCCCATGGTGATAGTTACAAGGTACGTATTACCGCCCCGCCGGTGGATGGCAAGGCCAACGCTCACCTTATCCGCTTTCTGGCCAAGAGCTTTAATGTGAAACGTACCGATGTAACGCTTATCAGCGGTGAGTGTAGTAGAAACAAATGCTTTCGTATTCACGCCCCCCAGCAGTTACCAATACCGGCAAACCAAACAAAGAGCATGGATTTGTGAACCATTACAAGACAATAGAGTAAAGCTTATCTATACTACATTGGATAACGATGTTAATTGTATAAAAGAGCACAAAAAAGGATCTTGCCGTGAATCAATCAGCTCTCGAAAAACAGCTTCAGGCTTATGAGCATTGGAAAGCCAATATCATCCGCACCGTGGATGATTATCGTGGCTGGCTGAAAAAATACAAGCTTACCAGCAAAGAGACTGATAAACGCATCACCGAATGCCTGGCAAACCTCCATAGTGACCGCCTTACTCTCGCTTTCGTGGCGGAGTTCTCACGGGGAAAAACCGAGCTAATAAACGCCATCTTCTTTGCCGATTATGGCCGAAGACTACTGCCCTCCAGTGCGGGCCGCACTACCATGTGCCCAACAGAACTTTTTTACGACCGTCAGGCCGACCAGGCCTACGTTCGACTACTTCCCATTGAAACCCGCCTGCAAGATGCCAGCATTAGGGAGCTAAAGAAAAAACCGGCCCACTGGGTAACCTACCCTCTCAACCTTGACTCTGCCGACCAGGTCGAAAGTTGCCTTCAGGAAGTGGTTCAAACCCGTACGGTCAGCCTTACTGAAGCGGTGCGGCTCGGCATGTACGATCCCCATCAACACCCCAATAAAAGCAAGCCGCCCGCTACCGTGGAGATACCTAAGTGGCGTCACGCGCTTATCAGCTTCCCCCATCCCCTGCTGAAAGAGGGATTGGTGATCCTCGACACCCCAGGACTCAATGCCTTGGGCAGCGAGCCGGAACTAACCCTCAATATGCTGCCATCCGCCCAGGGTGTGCTCTTTGTTCTTGCCGCTGACGCCGGTGTCACACGTACCGACCTGGAACTGTGGCAAAACCATATCAAGGGCTTCCACACCAGCCGCAAGCGGGGCTTGGTCGTAGTGCTGAATAAAGTAGACACCCTGTGGGATGAACTGCGCGACGAGGCGTCGATCAACCAGGCTGTGCGCAAACAGTGCAAAGAGACCTCAAACATCCTCGGCGTATCCCCCGGTGCCATCTTCCCGGTATCTGCTCAAAAGGGGCTTCTTGGAAAAATCAAAGGAGATAATGCACTGCTAGAGCGCAGTGAACTGCTCAAGCTGGAGCACTACATATCCCATGATGTACTCAGTTCCCGCCAGGAGATTATCCAGGAGACCATCACCGCTGAGATCAGCAACATGGTCGACAATACCCGAGGCGTAGTCACCAATAAGCTGCGTGGCATCAAAGTGCAACTGAATGAACTGCGTAATCTCAGCGGAAAAAGCCAGGAAGTAATAGATCACATGATGGCGAAGACCCGTGATGAACAGGCCGCCTACATCCGTAACGTAAACAGCTTTCAAGCCAGTAGAAAGGTGCTAAAGGAGCAGGCCAAAGCCCTCCGAGGCGCTCTCGACCTAGAGCGGCTGGAGCTATCGATCGGGAAGAGCCACAGCTCAATGAAAGGCAACTGGACCACGCCGGGCCTGAAAATGAACATGCAACATCTGTTCAACGATATGCGCAGCGATATGCAGACAGTGGTGGAACAGAGTGAGCAGGCACGTAAGCTGATACGCAGCATCTACCGGCGCTTCCAGAGTGACCATGGCTTCTCTGTGGTACAGCCGAAAATGTTCTCTATCATGCGCTACCGGGTGGAACTGGAACTGCTCCACCAGGAGGCGGAGATTTTCCGCAAAAGCCCGATCACGACCATGACAGAGAAACACTATGTGGTAAAACGCTTTTTTTGTCGCCATTGTGAGCCGTGCCCGGGATATCTTTTTCCAGGCCCACCAGGAGGTAGATTCCTGGCTAAAAACCGCTCTGGAACCCCTGGTATTCCAGATCAGGGATCATAAGGTACAGATGGAACACCGGCTGCGAGATCTGAAAAAGGTGAGCCGCTCACGCGACACCCTGGAAAAGCGGGTAAATGAACTCCAGCGACAATACAACGCTATCGCCAAGCAACTCACCATACTGCGAAACCTGCACAACACCCTTAACAGTGCCGCACTACTGGTGAAAGACGAGCAGCCAAAGCCCCGTCTGGTTAAGGGTGGATCAAGCAGATAATTGCACTGACTAACCTTGGACAATTAGCCATACTTCTGAAACAATCCCCGCCGCAACCCGCTCTTTGAGGAGAGCTCTGCAGCAGCCCGCTGTGCATTCCCTCTAAATAACCCTATTTGCAACGCTTATGCTTCTGGATATTGCCGCCATCATCGCCGGATTCGCACTTCTAGTCTGGGGTGCCGAACGCTTTGTCACGGGTGCCTCCGCTATTGCCCGTATCTCGGTATCTCCCCCATGGTGATCGGACTGACCATCGTTGGCCTGGGCACCTCTGCCCCGGAGATCCTGGTATCTGCTATGGCGGCATCCCAGGGTAACCCCGGCCTCGCCATCGGCAATGCAGTTGGATCAAACATCGCCAATATCGGTCTGATCCTCGGCATCACTGCCGTCATCGTCCCTCTCAACGTCAACTCCAACACCCTGCGGCGAGAGTACCCGATTCTCTTGGCCGTCAGCCTGACCACCCTGGTTCTGATGTTCGATGGCCACCTGGGCCGCCTTGATGGCATGATCCTTCTGACCGGTCTTGTCGCCATCCTCTACTGGCTGGCACACATGGCCATGCGCGAGCGCAACGGTGACCCCCTGAAAGCAGAGTTTGAAGCAGAGATGCCAGAAGAGATGGGCACCAGCAAAGCTCTACTCTACTTTGCCGTCGGATTGACACTGCTACTGATCAGCTCCAAAATCCTGGTCTGGGGAGCGGTCAATATTGCCACCGCGTTTGGTATCAGTGACCTGGTCATCGGCCTCACCATTGTTGCTCTCGGCACCAGCCTGCCTGAACTGGCGGCCAGTATCGTCAGTGCACTAAAAAATGAGCACGACATCGCCATCGGTAACGTTATCGGCTCAAACATGTACAATCTTCTGGCGGTGCTTTCAGTTCCTAGCTTGATAGCCCCAGGTACTTTCGATCCTATGGCTCTGAGCCGGGACATGCCGGTGATGATTGCCCTCACCCTGGCAGTGTTTGTCATGGCCTACGGTTTTCGTGGACCGGGACGTATCAACCGCTTTGAGGGGGCGCTGCTGGTGCTGGTATTCATCGGCTATCAATCGAGCCTATTCTTCGGTGGCAGTACAGCTGAGGCAGCTAATAGCAACACCCACCTGGTCACTTCATACGAACAGCATTCATGAGCAAAAAAAGAGCACTGACCACTGACGAAATGCAGAAGCTACAGACGCTGGGGCTGGCCGTCATCAACAATGAAGCCGCCGCCATCACGGCACTGGCTGAACGAATAATGGTGATTTCTCCCAGGCCTGCGGCTATATGCTCGATTGTAGAGGCCGCATCATCGTCACCGGCATGGGAAAATCGGGCCATATTGGCGGAAAGATTGCTGCCACCTTGGCCAGTACCGGCACCCCCGCCTTCTTTGTCCATCCTGGGGAAGCGAGCCATGGCGATCTGGGAATGATCACCCCTGGAGATGTGGTGCTGGCGCTCTCAAACTCGGGGGAGACATCAGAACTGCTCACCATTCTGCCCCTCATCAAACGAATGGGGGCACCCTTGATAGCCATGACCGGCAACCCCCATTCCAATCTAGCTACTGAAGCGGATGTCCATATCGATGTCAGCGTCGAGCAAGAGGCCTGCCCACTGAACCTCGCCCCCACCTCCAGCACCACCGCCGCCCTTGCCATGGGTGATGCCCTGGCTGTCGCGCTACTGGAGTCACGAGGCTTCACCGAGATGGACTTTGCACGTTCCCATCCAGGCGGTAGCCTGGGCCGTCGCCTTCTACTGCGTATCAGCGATGTGATGCAGTCAGGTGATCGTATACCGATGGTGTGCGAAACCGCGACGCTCTCCGATGCCCTGATGGAGATGACCGACAAAGGTCTCGGCATGACCGCCATCGTTGACAGTGAGGCTGTCTGGCCGGTATATATACAGATGGCGACTTACGCCGAACTCTGGACAGAGGCGTAGATATCCGCAATAGCCGATTAGCCGATGTCATGACCTGCGAGTGCACAACCGTTACCGCTAACCTGCTGGCAGCCGAGGCGCTACAGATCATGGAAGAGGGTAAAATCAACGCCCTCCTGGTCGTGGATGAGCACCAGCAACTGGTTGGCGCACTCAACATGCACAACCTATTGAGAGCAGGTGTGGTATAACTTAGCTCAGAATTTGGAAACTCCCTAGGAGCCTGTCCGATACTAAATAGTTACAACTATTGGTAACTATATTAGCCTTACAGTCATTGAGATAGAAGTATGCAGGAGATAATGGCGCGGGCCGCTCAGATCCGCCTTGTGATTTTTGATGTCGATGGGGTACTGACCGACGGCAGCCTCTATTTTGGAGATGATGGCCTGGAGTATAAGGCGTTCAACGCCAAAGATGGCCTGGGTATGAAAATGCTACAAAACAGTGGCGTTGAGGTGGCCATTATCACTGCCCGCAAATCACATGTAGTGGCTCTGAGGATGGAAAGCCTGGGCATCAAGCACTTCTATCAGGGCCGACAGCAGAAACTACCGGCATTCGAAGAGTTACGGGATAAGCTAAATCTAACCAATGAGCAGATCGCCTACGTTGGTGATGATATTGTTGATCTATCGGTAATGACCCGGGTCGGTTTAGCTGTTGCGGTTGGAGATGCCCACACGCGTGTTCAGCAACAGGCTCATTGGCAGACCCGCCTCCCCGGTGGACGCGGTGCGGCCCGTGAAGTGTGCGATCTGCTGATGGAGTCCCAGGGTACCCTTGAGAGCGCTATAGAGCAGTACCTCTAACCCGGTGGAACAGAGAAACCTCATTACTGGCGCTCTCTTGTTGGTACTGGCAGGGGGCAGTTGGTGGCTATCTCAAAGTGGAGGCTTAGACGAGCAGAAGGGGAAGACGGCCGCCCATACACCCGATTATTTCGTCGAGGGTTTCACTGGAATCACTATGGGCGACGAGGGAAAACCTGCCCGACAGCTGATAGCAGAGCGAATAACACACTATCCGGATGACAACAGTACAGAGCTGACAAAACCGAAGATGACGATATATGATGGTGACCGCCCCCCCTGGCGGATCCGCTCCGAGAGGGGGTGGGTCTCGGGTGATGGAGAGATAATACTGCTTCAGGGAGAGGTGCATATCGACCGCTCGATAGCCGCTGGCGTGAGACCGATCCACATCACCACACGCGATCTGCGGGCGCAGCCCAAGGATAACTATGTTGAGAGTGATGCCGACACCCATATAATCAGCCAGTCGGATACTCTCGACTCAAAAGGTATACAGATCTGGTTTAGCCAGCCAGTACGGATAAAACTACTCGCCAATGTTAGAGGACGTTATGAAGTCAACCAGTAAGATTCTATGTTGGCTGGCCATCAGCCTGCTGCCGACCATGCCTTCACTCACCCAGGCACTACAGTCTGACAAGAACCAGCCCACCTATATCGAAGCCGATAGCGTTGAAATGGATGACGGCAAGGGTGTCAGCATCTACAAAGGTAGTGTCGTGATGACCCAAGGCTCAATCCGCTTCAACGCAGACAAAGTGGTCGTTACACAAAGAACGGACAAGGCTGACCAGATCACCGCCACCGGCACCCCTGTTCGCTTTCAGCAAGAGATGGATGACAACGCAGGAATGGTCAAAGGTCGCTCAAAAAGAGTGGAGTATGAAGCTGACAGCGAAATCCTCTACCTGATCAATGACGCCCAGTTGACCCAGAATAAAGATACCTTTACCAGTGATCGCATCACCTATGACCGCGCCAAAGCGGTAGTCAAGGCTGGCGCCAGCGCCAAAGGCAAAGAGCGGGTTCGCGTTACCATCGGCGGCGCAAAGAGATAGTGAGCGAACTGCGGGCAAACAACCTGGCCAAGCACTACCGCCACCGCGCAGTCGTCAACGGCGTCTCTCTTTCGGTTGCCAGTGGAGAAGTGGTGGGGCTGCTCGGCCCCAACGGTGCCGGTAAAACCACCTGCTTCTACATGATTGCCGGCCTGATTCCCTCCGAAGGGGGCAGTATCACCATCGACGGCCACTCGATCACCTCACTGCCCATGCATGCCCGTGCACGTCTCGGCCTGGGCTATCTTGCCCAGGAGCCCTCTGTCTTTCGCAAGCTCAGCGTCCAAGACAACATCATGCGATTCTCGAAACCCGCAAAGAGCTGAAGCGAGCTCAACGCACTGAAGTGTGTGAGGCGCTCCTTTTTGATTTCAGTATCAGCCACCTTCGGGATAACCTCGCCATGAGCCTCTCTGGTGGCGAACGGCGTAGACTTGAGATTGCACGAGCCCTTGCTGTTGAGCCCCGCTTCATCCTGCTCGATGAACCATTCGCCGGTATCGATCCGATCTCGGTGAAGGATATACAGAATATCATTCGAGAGCTGGCATCAAGGGATATCGGCGTCTTGATCACTGATCACAATGTCCGGGAGACCCTCGGCATATGCCGACGGGCCTATATCATCAATGAGGCCAGGTGATGACTGAGGGCGAGCCCGATGCCATACTCGCTCACAAGGAGGTTCGTTCCGTCTACCTGGGTGAGGAGTTCAGATTATAAATGCAGGTGGCAAGGAGCCCTAATTATTGACCCACAGCAATTAAATGTGAAAGAAGCATTTGTACCAGGAGCGGGGTTTTAAGCTAGAATGAAGTTGTGAAAGAAAAACATACAAATAACGTACCACATTTAATGATTAAGCATCCTGAATGAAGCAGACTCTCCAGCTTCGCCTCGGCCAACACCTGACCATGACCCCGCAACTGCAGCAGGCCATTCGCCTACTGCAGCTCTCTACGCTCGACCTATGTGAGGAGATTCAGGAGGCACTCGACTCCAACCTGATGCTTGAAGTCGCAGAAGAGAGCGCCAGCCAGAGTGATTCAGAGAGCAATACCGCACCGCCCAAAAACAATGAACAGCAGCCGTTACCAGCCGATAGCGTCGCCCCAGAGGGCAACGATAACAATAACGAAAAGGAGATCAACGCCGAGGCCAACTCCATGCCGGACGAGCTGCCGGTAGACAGCGGCTGGGACGATATTTATGACAGCGCCCTGCCCCCCTCCTCCGGTATCGCATCAAAGGAGAACACTGATACCGACTTTCTTACTCAGCGACGTGATGCCCGTACTCTTTACGACTACCTCACATGGCAACTCAACCTGACACCGTTTAGCGATACCGACCGCAATATTGCCACCACCATCATCGATGCCGTCAGTGAAGACGGCTACCTCACCAGCAGCCTGGAAGATATACTGGAGGGAGTGGCGGATAAGGAGGTCGAAATGGATGAGGTAGAGGCGGTACTTCACCGCATACAGCAGTTCGATCCCCCGGGGGTGGCGGCAAGAGGGCCGCGTGAATGCCTGCTGATCCAACTTAACCAGTACCCTGAGCCCCACCCCTACCTGGAACAGGCCAAACGCCTGCTGCGAGACCACTTTGATCTCCTGGCCCAACAGGATCACAACCAAATCAAACGCAAGCTCAAAGTCAGCGATGAAGAGTTAAGTGCGATCAACCAGCTAATCCGCTCTCTGGCACCACGCCCAGGCACACTGGTTTCAGAAACTGAGGCCCAGTACGTGATACCCGATGTCTTCGTCTTCCGCAGAGAGGGGGTATGGCGGGTTAACCTCAATACAGAGGCAACCCCGCGTCTGCGAGTCAATGCGGAGTACGCAGGCATGATCCGTCGTGCCGACAGCAGCAATGACAACACCTACTTGAAAAACCACCTCCAGGAGCCCGCTGGTTGATCAAGAGCCTGGTAAGCCGGAATGAGACACTACTCAAAGTCGCTACCAAAATCGTCGAGTTTCAGCGCGGTTTCTTTGAGCACGGCGAGGAGGCAATGCGGCCCTTGGTACTGAGGGATATCGCCGACGCACTGGAGATGCATGAGTCGACCATCTCCCGGGTCACTACCCAAAAGTATATGCACACCCCTCGAGGAACCCTCGAGTTTAAGTATTTCTTCTCCAGCCACGTCAGTACGGCTGGAGGTGGAGAATGTTCTGCCACTGCAATCAGAGCACTGATCAAAAAACTGATCGCCGCCGAGCTGCCGAAAAAGCCGCTCAGTGACAATAAAATAGCGGGCATACTCGTAGATCAGGGTATAAAGGTTGCACGGCGGACTATCGCGAAGTATCGCGAATCAATGGCGATACCGCCATCTAACGAGCGAAAACGCCTAACCTAAAGTAAGGAGCTAATTATGCAAATCAGCCTCACTGGTCACCATATGGACATCACCGACTCACTGCGTAACGCGGTAGATTCAAAGTTTGAACGCCTGGAGCGCCATTTTGAACACGTCACCAATGTCCATGTCATTCTCAGTGTAGAGAAATTACGGCAAAAGGCAGAAGCCACCCTGCACGTTAATGGTGCTGATGTACACGCAGAAAGCGTCGAGGAGGATATGTACGCCGCTATCGACGGACTGGTTGACAAGATCGACCGACAGGTGAAAAAACTTAAGGAGAAAAACACCAACCATCGCAATAGTGTGGGTGTAAAAGGGCTTGAGCCGGTACAGGACGAACTATAAAACAGTGGTAACTATTTAGCGGCCTCTGTTACAAGGGTATTTCACCTGGGGTCGGAGTCGATGGCTGTACAGTTGTGGAGAATAGACCATTCTCCTCCACAATCGACTCGACCCCAAGCAACCTCTGAATAGTTACAAACAGCTAAGTAAAGAGAAGACTATGTTCCCCGCAGACTTTCTTATCAGCGAACGCGTCAGTTATTGCAGCACTGCCGCCAGCAAAAAACGCATACTGGAAGAGATTGGCAAATTACTGGCATCAACAACCCCGGAACTAACCCAAGACCGGGTGTTTGACAAGCTACTGGAACGGGAACGTCTGGGCAGTACCGGATTGGGGCACGGCATCGCCTTGCCTCACGCCCGGATGCCCGGAATCAAGCAAGCCTACGGCGCCTTTCTACAGCTGGAGAGGGGCGCCGATTTCGATGCCATAGACCAACAACCGGTTGATCTGGTATTTGGTCTTCTGGTGCCCAACGAGGCGACCCAGGAGCATTTGCAGCTACTGGCGATGCTCGCCGCTCTATTCAGCAAGGAGGCATTTTGCCTGAAGCTGAGAAAGGCTGGCGACTATGGTGAGCTTCTGCAACTCTTCCTCCAGCAGGATCTGCTACAACAAGTCACATGAGAAACAATATTACCGTCCGTGACCTCTACAACGCCCTCGGCATCAAGCTGGGGCTTAAGTGGATATCAGGATATACAGGCTCTGAACTTAAACTCAAGGGTTCATTTCCCGGTGCCGACAGCCAGGGGCTAGCGGGGCCTATCAACTGCATTCACCCCAACAGAATACAGATCATCGGCCGTGCCGAACTGATCTACTTCTCCGGTCTCGACAAAGAGTTCTACCTGGATACCCTGAATAAACTGTTTACCGCTAAACCGGCGGCCATCATCCTCGCCGACGACATAGAGGTAGGTAAAAGTTTTATCTCCCGCGCAGAACAGGAGCAGGTTCCGGTGCTGCGCTCCTCGCTGGCAGAGGGACAGCTGGTCAGTGATCTGCTCTACTACCTGACTCACGTTACCGCTGAACGGAGCACCGAACACGGCGTATTTATCGATGTTCTGGGTATCGGCGTACTGCTGACCGGCAATGCTTCCATCGGCAAAAGCGAACTCGCCTTAGAGCTTGTCTCCCGTGGTCACCGATTGATTGCTGACGACGCCCCGGAGTTTTCACGCATCGCCCCGGATATCCTTGAAGGCAGATGCCCACCTATACTCTTAGACTTTCTCGAAGTCAGAGGGCTTGGCATCATCAATATACGCTCAATGTTCGGTGACAGTGCGATTAAACAGCACAAGACCTTACAGCTCATTATTCATCTAAAACAGATGACCCCTGGGGAGCTGACTGAGATGGATCGACTGCGTGGCAGCCACTCCAGCCGCTATATCCTCGGACTGGAAATGTCCCAAGTGACCCTGCCGATCGCACCCGGTCGGGAGATGGCCATTCTGGTTGAAACCGCTGCACGGCAACATATCCTGAAACTCAAAGGCTACAATGCGGCAGATGCATTTATCGCCCGCCAGCAAGCCGCTATAGACGAACAATCTGGCTAAGGTTACGCTGAAAAAATGAAACTGGTTATCATTACCGGGCTCTCGGGCTCGGGCAAGAGCACGGCACTTCATACCCTGGAGGACATGGGCTACTACTGCATCGATAACCTGCCCGTTTTTCTTCTCTCATCACTCGCTACGGGCCTGGCTGGCAAAGAGAGTGAGCGATTCCAGCGGGTAGCCATAGGTATTGATGCTCGTACACCCCTGACAGAACTGGAGAGCATCCACTCCCTGCTAAAGCCGTTACGGGAGCAAGACATAGATTATGAAGTAATTTTTCTTGCCGCCCATGATGAGACCCTGATCAAACGCTTCAGTGAGACCCGACGCAAACATCCACTGTCAAAAGAGGGGCGTCCACTGGCAGAGGCGATAGAGCAGGAGCGCCAACTGATCGCCCCCTTCCTCAACGCAGCAGATCTGTGTATCGACACCAGCCATACCAATCTGCACGAACTGCGCAGTATTATCAGGACCCGCATCGCCGACCACCAGCCGGGTAGCACCTCTCTGCTGTTCCAGTCATTCGGCTACAAACACGGCGTTCCCAGGGATGCAGACTTTGTCTACGATGTACGCTGCCTGGCCAACCCCTATTGGCAGCAATCACTGCGACCATTAACGGGAAAAGATGCTGCGGTGATCAATTTTCTGGCAAAAGATGAACGGGTTATACAGCTGCAGCAGGATATTTCAGAATTTCTCGAACGCTGGATCCCACAGTTTGAGGCAGATGACCGCAGTTATTTGACCATTGCCATAGGCTGCACTGGTGGCCAGCACCGCTCGGTTTTTCTGGTAGAGCAGCTGGCACAGCACTTCCGCCAACAAGGCAGAGAGTCACAGATCCGCCACCGTGAGCTCTCCTGAGCAACCCTCTCTACACCCAATAAAACGATTAAACTGACAAAAACCTAACCGATTGTGATTAACAGAGAACTACACATTATCAACAAGCTGGGATTGCATGCACGGGCAGCAGCCAAGTTTGTAACCATTGCTGGCAGCTTCAGCAGTGAGATACTACTCAGCCACAATGGGCTGACGGTTAACGGAAAAAGCATTATGGGTGTCATGATGCTTGCAGCGGGCCAGGGCAGCTGTTTAACCCTCAAGGTAGAAGGAGACGATAAAGAGGTGGCGATAGAAGCGCTGGAGAGACTGGTGAACAACCGTTTTGAGGAGGGAGAGTGAGCCATCTCTGCTGCAGCGGCATCGGTATCGCTCGGGGTATCGCCATTGGCAGAGCCCATCTGCTGCTGCAGAACAGTATTGATACCACTCCCCGCTTTATAGACCCTGCCGAAGTAGCCAATGAGGTTGATCGTTTCCGTCGCGCCGTCAGAGATGCCCGCCGCCAGCTCAAGCATGCACGGAGCAAAATCCCCGCCACTACCCGTCATGACATTGTCGAATTTATCGATACCCACCTGCTGATGCTGGAAGATGCCGCCCTCAGCAGTGCGCCCATCGAACATATTCGCAAGGAGTATTGCACTGCTGAATGGGCACTACAGCGCCAACGTAACGAGCTGGTTCAAGTCTTCGATGCAATGGAGGATCCCTACCTCAGCACCCGCAAAGATGACGTTGATCATGTGGTCAACCAGATCCAGAAGGAGTTACAGCAGCGTGACGATGGCATCAGCGACCTCAATGATCTACGAGGCAAAATCATACTGGCGGCCGACCTGACACCCGCCGATACCCTGTTGCTGCGCCACCAGGGAATAGCCGCCTTTGTCACCGAGTGCGGCAGCCCGATGTCTCACACCGCTATTCTTGCCCGCAGCCTCGGTATCCCTGCGGTGGTGGGTGCGCACCAGATCACCCGTTGCCTGACACATGGGGAAGAGCTGATTGTTGACGGAGAGACAGGCGCAGTTCTGGCGGGTGTGGACAAACAGATTCTCTCCCACTACCAACAGCGCATACGCATTGAGAAAGAGCAGGCCTCAGAACTGCGCCGCCTTATCGGCGTACCCACCGTCACTCGTGACGGCACCCCTGTCCAACTGATGGTAAATATCGAACTGCCCGATGACATTGAGACGACCAACAAACTGAAGGCGGATGGAGTGGGACTCTACCGCACAGAGTTTCTCTACATGAACAGAGACTCGATCCCCGATGAAGAGGAGCACTATCAGACTTACCTTCGAGTAGTTGAGGGGCTCAATGGTATTCCAGTCACCATACGCACCCTCGATCTGGGGGCGGATAAGCAGGTTAATCACAGTTACAACGCCGCCCCGCACGGAAATAATCCCGCATTGGGCCTGCGTGCCATCCGCCTCTGCCTGAAAGAGCCTGAGCTGTTTCTTCCACAACTGCGGGCGATTCTGCGTACTGCCGCCCATGGACCCATTCGGCTGATGATACCCATGCTCAGTTGCCTACAGGAGGTGCGCAAGCTCAAGGCACTGGTCACCGAGGCGGCAGCCAGCCTTACCCGGGAAGGTATCACCTTCTCTTCCGATATACCGATCGGCGGCATGATAGAGACCCCAGCCGCAGCACTTACCGCTGACGCCTTTGCCAAAGAGCTGGACTTTCTCTCCATCGGCACCAACGATCTAATTCAGTACACACTGGCGGTTGACCGTATCGATGATGAGGTCAACTACCTCTATGACCCACTACATCCTGCGGTACTGCGCCTGATCCAGATGACCATAGAGGCAGGGGATCGCAGTGGCGTACCTGTGAGCATGTGTGGAGAGATGGCGGGCGACCGACGCTATATTCCGCTGTTACTCGGCCTGGGCCTGCGTGAATTCAGTATGCTGCCAGGCTCTCTACTGGAGGCGAAACAGCAACTGCTGAATCTCGACAGCAGCAAACTGAAACTGCGTGCCCAAGAGATAATGGCCTCCCTCAATTCAGATAACACAACATACCTACTCTCTCAAATTCATACTGCAACCCTCTGAATTAAATAAACCAAGTTCTCCCGATTGTCCCTTCCAGCTGCTAGAATCTAACTAGGAGCTTGTCCGAGAATAGGCGCTTTAGTGGGGGAGTTCCTTTTTGAGTCCAGTTTTTGATCATTTGAGGCGAATAGTCACGCTTATTCAACAAAAATGATCTGAGAAAATGGGCCACAATGGCTTTTCCTCACAACTACATGGAAGCAGGAGGTACGACCCCAGGGATGGGTGAGGCAGAGCGACGCTTGGAGCCAAAGCCGAGAGCAACGCAGGAGCAGTTACCGAGTAGATGCCTCTATTCTCGGACAGGCTCCTAAAGCAAAACAAGTGGGGCTGCACCCACGGCAAGAAGCACCTTCGGAAATCTGCTATCTCGTCAGGTACCCAACATAACCATTCTCAGAACTTGAGGTCAGCAAGTAAAAATGTCACTGCTACGCGCACAAGAAAGTGATGACACCCGTCTACTGCGGCTGCAGGATGCGCTAGACAGCGGCACCCTGCAAAAAACCGGGCGGATGCTCAACGCACTGCAACCGGGGGAGATTGCCCATCTACTTGAAGCGCTACCATTACAGGAGCGTGAGGTGGTATGGGGCCTGGTGAGCGATGAGAATGATGGTGAGGTACTTATCCATCTAGCCGATGAAGTCAGTGCCGACCTGATCAGAAAGATGGACCGCAGCGAACTGCTCTCAGTGGCAGAGGGACTCGACACCGATGACTTGGCAGATCTGGTACAAGACCTACCCCACGCCATCACCCGTGAGATCATCGACTCACTTGACCACCAACACCGTGAACGCCTTGAAGCGGCACTCTCTTATCCAGAGGACACTGCTGGCGGCTTGATGAACTCTGACACCATCACCGTCCGTCCCGAAGTCACCCTGGATGTAGTGATACGCTACCTGCGCCGCCTTAGAAAGCGGGTACCGATCCAGACCGATATACTCATGGTAGTCAACCGTCACCACACCTACCTGGGTGTGCTGCCGCTCACCACACTGGTCACTCATGACCCGGATGATACCGTGGCCGAGGTGATGTCTCTCGACCTGCAACCCATCAACGCTATGTGTGAGGATAACCAGGTTGCCAATCGTTTCGAGCAGCACGACCTTATCTCCGCACCGGTGGTAGATAATGACGGCAAGCTGATCGGCCGTATCACCGTTGATGACGTAGTCGACGTTATCCGTGAGGAGGGTGAGCACCAATTCATGGGCCAGGCAGGTCTCTCAGAAGATGAGGATATGTTTGCCCCAGTGCTGGTCTCCGCCCGGCGTCGCGCCCTCTGGCTGGGGGTTAATCTGATCACTGCCTTCCTCGCTTCTTATGTGATTGGTCTGTTTGAGTACACCATTGAGAAAGTGGTAGCGCTGGCGGTGTTGATGCCGATTGTCGCCAGCATGGGAGGTATTGCTGGTAGCCAGACACTCACCCTGACCATTCGTGGCATCGCTCTGGGCCAACTCTCGGGAAAGAACACCCGCTGGCTGGTAATGAAAGAGCTGGCAGTGGGGGGAATCAACAGCGTTATCTGGGCGGCAGTGGTGGCACTGATTGCTGGCGTCTGGTTCAACAGCGCAGAGATCGGCCTGCTGATCGCCGCTGCCCTCTCCATCAATTTGATTCTCGCCGCACTTACCGGCGCCCTGCTGCCCATGGCGCTGGATAAGGTGGGCATAGATCCGGCACTGGCAGGCTCAGTGCTGCTCACCACAGTCACTGACATTACCGGCTTCTTCGCCTTTCTCGGCTTAGCTTCTATCTATCTACTCTAATGCCAATCGCCCCCGATCCACACGCTATCGCGGTACTGATTCTCGCCGGAATTGCACTGATTCTCTTTACTCGTGAAGAGATCCCGCTGGAGTCCTCCAGCTGATGGTGCTGGTGATACTAACGGTCGGTTTCGAGATCTTCCCCTACCATGGTGATGCAGGCAGAGTGCATGCAACCGACTTCTTCGCAGGCTTTGGCCACGAGGCCCTTATCGCCGTCTGCGGCCTGATGATCGTCGGTCATGGCCTAGTCCGTACCGGCGCTCTGGAACCGGTGGGGCGGCTGCTGGCAAAGGCGTGGGTCATATCACCTCAACTCTCTCTGCTAATGACCCTCTTTTTGCTGGCATGCTCAGTGCCGTGATCAACAACACCCCCATCGTCGTCCTGCTGCTACCGATTCTGGTGAGCGTCTCACTGCGCACCCAGACCCCCGCCTCCTCAATATTGATGCCGATGGGCTTTGCCACCCTTGTCGGAGGCATGACCACCACCATCGGCACCTCCACCAACCTACTGGTGGTGAGTATCGCCGCCGATCTTGGCCTTGAGCGATTTCAGATGTTCGATTTTTTTGTGCCCGCAGCAGTCGCTGGGGGCATAGGCGCACTCTATCTGTGGCAGATCGCCCCTCGCCTACTGCCGTTACGACAAGCGGCGATGGCCGACACCTCACCACGCATCTTCAGCGCCCAACTCAATATTACCGAGGAGAGTTTTGCAGCAGGCAAACCCCTCGCTGAGATTCTGCAGAAGAGTGACGGCCAGATGAAAATCACCCAGATCAGGCGCGCGGGCAGCAACTTTATCGCCCCTCTGCCTGATGTAACAATCAGGGCGGGCGACCAGCTCCTGGTAAGCGACACACCATCCAGCTGAAAGAGTACGAACAGCTACTGGGAGCCCATCTCTACTCAGGTAATTTGGCAGTTGATGACGAACACCCGCTAATCAATGAAGACCAGCAGCTGGCAGAAATTGTCATCACTCAGGGCTCACCACTGGTCAGCACCACCCTCAACGACACCTGGTTTATCCATCGCTATCAGATGGTAACCCTGGCCATTCACCGTGCTGGCAGAGTGATGAAACCTGAGCACTACAAACTTGGCGATATTCTGCTCCACATCGGTGACGTGCTGCTGGTTCAGGGTAAACGGACGCAGCTGGCGGAGATAAAACAGAGCGGCAAAGTGCTGATATTGGACGCCACGACCGATCTGCCCCACAGCCGCAAGGCCAACCTCTCCCTGGCAATTATGGGGGGTGTCATCGTCAGCGCCGCCACGGGCATACTCCCGATTGAGATAAGCGCTCTGCTCGGGGCACTACTGATGATCCTTAGCGGCTGTATCAGCTGGCGTGACGTTGGCCGCGCACTCAGCACCCAAGTCATCCTTATCGTAGTTGCCAGCCTCGCCCTCGGTATCGCACTAATGCAGACCGGTGCCACCGAATATCTTGCCCAACTCTTCCTTGCTCTAGTCGGCGATGCATCACCTGCCGTGGTACTCAGCAGCCTGATGCTGTTGATGGCCGTTCTCACCAACATCGTCTCAAACAATGCAGCCGCAGTCATCGGCACCCCCATCGGCATCTCCATCGCCCAATCACTTAACCTGCCACCGGAGGCGTTCGTCCTCGCCGTGCTGTTCGGTGCCAATATGAGTTACGCCACACCGATGGCCTACAAGACCAACCTGCTGGTAATGAACGCAGGGGGCTACACCTTCTCAGACTTCGTCCGCATCGGCATACCCCTAATCCTGATTATGTGGCTGACCTTAAGCCTGATACTACCGATAATGTACGGGTTTTAGATAAAAAGAGGGATAACGCTACCGCTGGGCCTGGAGTCGAAACCGATAACCTCGTAAAAAGGTGCATTTCCCACCCACCCTGGGGGAAATAGCCAATACCACCCCATCACTCGCTAACCTTGCTCCGCAAGGCCTTCGTCTTGCCACGTTTAGTCTTACTATCCAACCTCCGCCGCTTTGAGGCGCGGGAAGGTTTGGTCGGACGGCGTTTTTTCTCTGTCACAACCGCCTTTCGGATCAGATCTGCCAACCGGCTCAGCGCCTCCTCCCGATTCTTCTCCTGGCTTCTGAAACGCTGGGCCTTAATAACGATTACCCCTTCCCCTGAGACCCGCTGATCACTCAGATTAAGCAGACGCTCCTTATGGAATTCAGGGAGAGAAGAGGCGCTGATATCGAAGCGCAGATGTATCGCCGACGAGACCTTATTAACATGCTGCCCACCCGGACCGGCAGCACGAATAGCCGTGAGCTCGATCTCAGCCAGAGGAATCGAGACGAGGGAAGAGATCTGGAGGTTGGTGGTTTCTTCTATCATGGCATCTATTGTCGCCCGGATGCACTGCGGCATACAAATGTTTGAGGAGGCAGAAAATGACCACATCCAATACATAAGAAGACATTGGTGATTTTTCAGTGAGCTAGTGAAACAAGCTTCAACTAGCCTTAACTGATTTACTGTAATGACTTCTGCTGTGCGACCAGAGCGAAAATTGAAGCGCTGACTGGCTAACGTCCGCAGTTACCCTAAAGCGGACCTGCTCGGATGACGGTCAGGACGTAGCCTGGGTTGAGCTTGCGAAACCCGGGATCACTATTCACCCAATCCGCCACCGGCAAGACCCTCTCCATCAACCCAGGCTACCGACTGATGTCCGTTTTTGCCAAGAGCGGACTAAACAAGGACTCTTGCCAGATGGCAGCAATGCGACCAGAGCGGGTCTTCCACGCTAAGATTCAGAAGACATCCTTTTCAGCGAAAGCGGCCATTTGACTGATTCCCATCTAATAGACAAGTTTGGCTAGGAGCGGGAATCCAGCGAGGGCAGCACAGTGGCAATAGCGGACATGACAGAATTGCCCCAAAACCCTTGCTCTGGTAGGCTTTCAGCCAACAATAACCCTAAGAATCAGATGGAATACTGAGCATGAAGCGTCAACTTGTCGTAATCACTGTGGGAGAGGAATAAAGTCTCATACTGAACTCTCCCAATGGCCGCATTCCACAGTCGCCAAAATCAATTTTAGAAAAAATTAAAGTATCATACTCAGCCATCGCCACGACTATAGCGATCGAGTAATAAAGATTCATACTGACAACATTCAACATGTCCTAATAGACTATTCATCGAAGATTCGGATTTTGCCCTAAACTGTATGATTTGGTTGATTCTTGTCCTTATCCGACCTATTATTGACATTTAAACACGTCAGTAATAAGTCGATAGGGAGGGGTATGACTGCTCTGAGGATAAGTACAGCACCGGAACAAGGCTTTGAGCAACCAAGCTCTTGGGCGGAAGCATTTTTTACCACAATCGATCACATTGCTCGTTTTGTTGACCTACCGGCTCAGTCTCTTAGAAGGGCTGAACGAGTTAAACAAGCTAAGGTGCAAACGCGGTTAACCGAAATCCACGCGCTACTGCGTCGGGTTCGCCCATGGTTTAATTCGGATCAAGCAGCTTGGGCTTGGTATATCGGTGAGCCACTCATTGCTTTTGGACGGTTAACGCCGTCAGAGGTTGTCAAGCAGTATCACGAATCAGGTATTGAGGCGCTGAACGACTGGATCACTGAGCGGGAAATGGGAGGCTTCCAGTAGTGTCGCATTCCCTTAATGATCTGCTCAAGAGTTTAGGTGATCAAACACTGACTTCATACTCAGGCGCTGCATTTCGGATGCACAACTCAGTTTGGGCATGGTCTCCGTTGAGTATGGAGGGAGCCGTCCGTACCGGAGGCCGCTTTAACCCTAAAGGATCTCCCGCATTGTATTTGGGGTTGAGTGTTGCTGCTTGCCATACAGAGGTTGCAGGCGGTGCGACAAGCGCGGTACTTTCCCCACAATTACTCTGTTCCTATTCCATAGATATACAAGGGATATTGGATCTCAGAACTCATTATCAGCAATGCTTCGAGCCCGCTTGGCGAATACAGCGTTTGCAGGGCAAAGAGCCACCAGGTTGGAAGCTATACAGAGCGCTTACAGCCCACCCTGAAATTAACGGCTTGCTTGTTACTAGCTACATGACCCCAAGCGAAAGTAACCTAGTGTTATTTCGTTGGCCGTCTAGCGGGGTTCAGTTACATGACCCCGATGGGCAGCTGAGAGCTGTTTACGGTGAACGTCTGGATGTCAATTGAGGTGAGTGAATGGCATTGAGCGCTTTGTCCCCCTTCTCTCAAACTGGTACCTTATTAAGGCGTACCGAGTATGAATCTTTATTACTCAGCATGAGACTTTAATACATGGTATGGAACTCTATTACTCTCCCACAATCACAGCAGCCATAACCTCAATCATTACTTCACCCCTCATGGCCGAAGACCCCGCCATATCTCAACCAAATGGAAAGGTGGTATTGACTGGCGGTTCGATTGATGGAGATAGTACGGCAACTCTTACAGGCTCATTAGTAGTGCCAAACTTTTCAGGAAACACATCTGTCATCAACGGAGCAAACCCGAAGATATTCGCCGCATCCCGCCCCTAATCATCATTGAGCCCGCCGCACAAAGACCTTGTACTTACTGAGGAAACAAAATAAATGTTGATTTCTGAGCTGCCTATCCGGCAGTGAGCTATAGATATTATTGCTAAATCCCTTATTGTTAAAGAGCTTGTGGTGATTTAGGCCATAGTTCCCCTTTTATGGTGACGGGAGCTAAGTCACTGATTAGCAACCAGCTACCGTAGGGACGAAAAAAAGGGTTAGAACCAAGGCACTGCGGTTGAAGAGCTGAGGCCGTAGCAACTAAACTCGCCATTTAATCCTTCGCTAGCGATGGGGTGGTGGTCGATGAAGAGCCGGTATACCTGCTCGGTACTTTGGCTCTTGATCGTAACAAAGGGCAGTTTGAGACGTTTTGCAGCACTGTCAGGTATGGTGATACGTGCCTCTTCTTCGGTGATTCCTTTGCGTTTCATCAGTCGCCGGCGTAGGCGTTCGGGATTGCTTTTGGCCTGTACTCGTCGGACGATGCGGTAGTCGGTGTTTTCTGGCACAGGATTTGGCCCACTTGTGGTGATGTGGTCACGCATACCGGTGAGCCAGTTCAGTGTCATTAGGTGTTGCAGATCTCCCATTTTGCCGTGCAGTCGGAGACGGCCACCAAGGGCCGGTTTGTCCTGCTGTACATCGGGAAAACTAAGGCCGATAGTCTTGCTCTTTAATTCGACTAACGCCCGGTGTAATTTTGTGAATAGGGCATTCATCAGCACCGTTGGGGTAAACTCCGGGTCGGGCAGTAACCGGATTTCCAGATAATGGTCCATGGTTTAGTCCTTTTCACCGAATACGCCGCCACGGATTAGGTTGGCCATAACGTAGTGCTGTTGTTCTTTGGCGGGGGCTTCATCTTTGAGTACCCAGCGGTCGAGTAGGTTGTAGAAATCCATTTTCTGTTTCGGTTGGCGATAGGCACGACCTTGAGAAGTGACGGAGCCATAGGGTTCGACGGCGATGGGGCCGAGCTCTTCACCCTCCGGATTAGGGTACCAAGTGTCGATGGTGCGCAGGGCATTACCGATCTTTTGGCTATGCATGGCGGCAGTATCACCTACCGTATAGAGGGTTTTGCTCTTCTGGCCTTTTTTGTCACCCTTGTCGAGAATAAGTTCTTGAGAGGGATAGACCTCCTGCCCATCACCCATGCGAGCGTAGGCTGTGATTTCCAGTAGCACAAATTCATCGCCGTTCAGCCCGTGTTCGATAGCTTTGGCCAGCTCGGTCAATGCAGTAGCCGCTTCAGAGGTAGCTTCGAAGTTGCGTAGAGATAAACTGGTGGCATCAAATGCCCACTGTTTAACGGCTTCACCTTGTCGCAGATGACGTATGTTGATTTCAATCTGTTCGGCCCCCATCCGGTTGCGCCATAAAAAGCGACCATTGGCGAGATTGTATGCATAACGTTGTGCTAGATCGGCAAAGCCGAGTTCATCCTTGTATTGCCGTAGTGTGCTGGTTAGTTTGCCTGGTAGGCGGAGTTGTTGCAGGCGGAGGGGGTGCCTGCACCACCGAGTACTTTCAAGGTAAAACGAACCTGCAGTGTGTCTGCATCACTTGGCAGGGTCGCAAAATCGACGGTTTGCAGGTTGGGCTGCTGGATTGATGCATCCAATTTTGCAGGGTCTTGATCCTTGGTTTTTAGGCGGTTTGAGATGGTGCCGCGTACAGATTTTTCATTAACTTCGATTGAAGACCAGTTGCTACCATTGGCCTGATCATCCCACTGACCTGCGCGAAACAGTGCATCAGATGGATCGAGCTTGCGTTCAAAGGCGAGGACGGATGCGGTTTTCAGTTCGTTGTTAGCCATGATGCGGTTCCTTATGCGTTGTTTAGGATATTGGCGTATTGGTTGGTACAGCGATAGATGCCGGTTTCTGTATTGGCTTGGTGCTGCCAGAGCAGCTGTTTGAGTTCTATCAGTCGATGAGGACTGATCCACTGACCCAGAGAATAGAGGCTTTCGACAAATCGAAAGGGTGTCTCCTCATCACGGGTGTTGGTGACTTCACCGGGTGAGTAGAGGGGTGTGAGTGCGGCGTAGCCTACCGGAACTGGCACCAGCCATCCGGGTTTGCCGCGAGCCTTCCATAAGGTATCACACGGTTTTTTCGGGTCAGCACCACTGGGCTCCATATTAAGGCGGGATAAATCCATGAGTGCATCGAGTGCATTGCTATCATTATTTGTCTCGCGCATCTCTTGCAGATGTGCTGCCAGCAGGTCTTCGCGTTGAATCAGTGCAAAGCCCGGGAGGAGGCGGTGGCGGAGTTTGCGAAAGGCAGTGATGTTGTCCGTATCGTCATCCCACCAGTCAAACCATTCTGGCTGATGGCGTTTTCCGTAACGAGGAAGGATGCTGCCACCAGCCAGTCGCATACTGTGAATGGTGGTGAGCAGGTGCTCCGTTAGATCGATCTGTACCTCGTCATCCAGCTCGGTGAGGACTTCGATTACCAGACTGATCTCCATGTGAGCACGGCCCTCTTCAATCAGTGCGGAAGTTGATCCGCTCCGATTGAGAGGATTTCGTGTCAGGCAAAAGACCTGATGCCTCCGGTTGGATGGCTGTGAAACCTGTGGTTCAAAGTGGTGGCAGACGATACCGATACCGCCCAATTCCAGATCAAATTCATCATTGAGTCGGCGTTCCAGTGCGTGGGTAAATCCAGTGAATGCGGTTGGTGATGGAAAACCCCAGGTAAAAGGGCCTGAGATCGCGTTGATGTTTTGCACTTGCATGCGGGGCACTAATAGTACAGCGGTGGTATTAGTCATGATATTTTAGCTCCTCACGCAGCATACTTTGCTCTGCTTTTAATGCACTACGCCACGCTGCATGTTCCGCATTACTCATGGGCGTTTTATCAGTATTGAGGCGAGCATTCAGCCAATTGGCAAAGCGATCATAGATGACATCCTGCCAATTTGTTTTAGATCGTGTAGCGGAAAATTCTGGATCATCCAGACCACGGAATGGATCGAGCCAATAACACTCATCGATATTCAGTCGACACTCCTTGTGTTGGCTCCAGCCCGGTGATAAGTCGCGCAACTGTGCGGCAATCTGTATGACTTCATCGACGATGGATGCGACTAACTCGGCACGTTTTTCGTGGATATCGATATTGTTGACGGGCTGAACTTTGAGTAAAAACTTTCGAAGCGTTGAAGTGAGCCTGTAGATGCGCCTGTTGCGATTCAGCCAGCGATCAAAAACAGTTTCTACTTTCAGAGGCGGGCCGGTTCGATTATTTTTCCAGCTGGGGGGAAGAGCGGCGATCAGCATATTTTCGCCATGACGTTCACTGTTGAGTTGGCTGATGTTTTGCGGTTTTGTGCCACCAAATTTCTGTATTGCAAAATTTGGGTATTCCCGGAAACCATGGGAGTGCGGTTTCTTGTTTTTTCGTGCCTCACGGGCTGCCTTGGCAGCCTCTGAAAAGCGGTCTTCGCGTATACCTGAATTGATCCCTTGAACCAAAGCCGTAGGGAAAAGTGGGGCCAGTAGGTGGTATCTACCGTTGTCTAACGGCCAATAGAGCTGTTTGGCCAGTTTGTGGGAGGAGGGCTCTCCTTTCGGTTCGGTGATGCCTGCGAATGCGACCATCCAGCCTTGGGCTAATTCAGCATCGGCAGACAGGGTGCTGGCAAGCGCTGGATCCGAGTCGCTGGCAAGCTGGAGCAAGGTTTTACCGTTAACCGCTAGGCGTAAAAATTTGTAGACATCCAGTGCTGCAGCATTCCCGACTACGTCGGTGGGGGGTGATCCATTCAGCGTATGAGTGCCGACGAGGTGTTCACCTGCAGCAGGGTTGCCCTGACTGTTCAGGCTGGTACCTTTGGCGTCCGGGTGGGTGTACTTGATAGCATGGGTGACTTGCTGGATTTGGCTGACACGCCGGGCGGCATCGGCAATCCAGATTACTGGCTGGTACGCGTCAATGAGCGCCTGTCGTTTTTCATCTTCACCCTCCTTGAGTTTGTCGAGTTTAGGTTGCAGGCGTTCCTGCAGGAATTGGTTGATGACCGCGTGTATGTTGGCGCTGTCGTTGGGTTGGCCGGTTTGTGTGTCCATCTACACGTCCTTTTTGAATAATGGATTTATTGGAACTGATTGCTGCGTTATCATGATCCCGTGCAAAGATAGCTCGGGATCATGAGGTCAGACTCTTCTTGCGAAGTGTTTTTCACGCACCTTAATATCCTCTTACCCGCATCAACCCCTGAGGGTGGTGTCTCGTCGCATACGAGAAATTGTACATACTGAGGGGTGTTACAGCACCCCTTAGTCCTTTATGTGGTTTATCATAAGGGAGAAAATTAAAAATAGCAACCAGGTACCTTACAAGTAGTTATTATTAAAATCTTTGCTACAAGGTTGTTTATGTAATAATGCAGCACACTACCGCATAGGTAGTTTAGAAAAGGTAGCTAACTAGTAGCATTTACTGCCGTATAGGCAGCCTGCGCTAGAGCGGTTCCAGTCGCTCTAGTATTTTTTATTTGCGCCGACTAAATCCTAGTGCCGGGTGGTAATTCCAGCCTTGATCACACCCTTTTTCTGGTAGATCGATCACGCCAAATCTCTTGGCGCAGTGCAGGGTTTCCATGCCTAGGGATTCGGCCAGCACTTCCAGTGCATTTACATAGTCCGGTTCACCCCAGAAGTTGATACGGGGGCCGGGTTTCAGCTGAATATCGTGCTTAAGCTTACTGGTCAGGGTTGTACCGCCTTCTCGCAAGAAGCGTCTAAATTCAATCTCATCATCGTCGTTTGGCAATAGGCCATAGCGCTGCCGTCCTAGAGGGTCTTTACGAAAGCGTTGTTTGCGCTGCAGTTCACCGCTCAGGGTTGCGCGGGTATCCCACCAGGCCTGTACGGAGGTCATATTACTTCCGTTAGCTTGCTTTTCTCCCAGCATCAGGCTCGTAGGCAGGTGTGTTCGAGATCGACCAGATTCTGCCCTGGTTGAAGCGGCGACCGTTCACGGATGCGTGGTGTGGCATCAATATTTGCCAGTTGGGTGTCGGTAAGCAGTTTGGTTAGTTGGTGGTGTTCGAGTGGAAAGGTGGCGTTTTCGAAACCGGGGTAGCAGAAGGCGGGTTTTGTTGCCCCCTGTTCCAGGTGCCTGACGTTGGTATCCAGCAGATGGATGTTGGGTGTTTCACAAATGCCTTCACGATGACGGCGAACCCGGCCTGCAAGTTGAATGATAGACCGCATGGAGGAGGGCTCTACGATGGCCCAATCATAGTCATGATCCCTCCCAACTTCAGTTACAGCCGTTCCTAGGACTATGAATATCTGATCCTGCTCCTGGTGCTGGTCAAGCCAGTGGCGCATCTCTTTGTCTTGAAAAATGGCCTCTGGTTTTTTGCGATTGAGCAGCCGATCCAAACGCCTCTCTATGCCGGAACGGACCAGAAGTGGATGCTGGGAGTGGTAAATGCACAGATGAATGCGTTGATTTGCTTGTGCGCCTATGGCGTAGAGCGACTCAGCTACAGCCACCAACGGGTTTATATTGGCCATGCGGATCAATCCAAAGCTGATACGTTTGCCGGTTTTGGGTTTGTATTGTGGTGGGCCGAGTGCAGAGCGGGTATCTGGTCAAGCAGTGATTTGGCAAGATCCTGGCAGATGGCTTCCCGTCTTTGTCCGTGGGCAATGGTCAGTGGTTGAATGATGGCCTTGCGGCGCTGTTGAGCCTCTGCCAATTTTCCCAGTCGTTTTTCGACGAAGTGGTGATGTTCTTGGGCGTAGCTTTTATCTTCTGCGTGGTCACTGGCTAAAGTATTGAACTCATCGAACCAGGCGCAGCAGATATTGAGCGGCTGTCCAGGCTCACTGCGGTTTTTTAGATAGATGCGCCGACCTTCACGATAGGCTTGAAACAGTCCTTGTATCAGTGCGGGTGGCAGTGTGGCTGAGGATAATAGTACCCGGCTACCGAGTAGCCCTGCCCAATGAACTAAGCGGGTGAGTGCTGGCAGGTCTTCGAGGCCGAAATCGTCTGGCTCATCCAATATCAGATCGGACGTCATCAAGCGCAGTATGGGGGCTATTTGATGCCCACCACGGGTACCTTCAGTGGCGGGTATGAGGTGGTCGATGGTACTGATAAGAATAGGGGCGTTGAGTAGTTTCTGGGCGTCAGGAGATTGTTTTAGCCATCTGTTGAGAGGGCCATCCTCCAGGCTGCCTTCAAAGTGTACGAAGTTCTGGTCAGGCAGTAGTGATTTGGCCGATTCGCGGCCAGTCTGCTCTAGTTCCCCCTGTTTTTGCTGGTGCTCATGCAGCTCTCGAATGCCACCGCCACCGACGAGAACCGCCATATCTTCAGAACCCAACCCCAGACGCTCGCGGTAGGCGTCGCCAGTTTGTAACGTGAGAGCCCGTAATCCTAGGGCGATATTAAATCGTGCGCCCTGTTGAGGGTGGGCCAGGGCGTAGAGAATGCGGCCATTGGCGAGGGTCTTTCCGCAGCCGGTAGAGGCCATGTTGACACCAAAAAATCCTTGGCTGGTGGTGCGTGATTGCAGGCTGCTTGCAAGGTCAAAAGCTTTGTCTTGCCAGCGAAATCGCTTGTCGCTACTGCGTTGACGAAATCCCTTGTGGCGGGCGATGCGTGGCATTTTTTGCTCAAGGCGAGGCAAGGAGCGAACGATACGGGAGGCGTTGACCTCTACGCCAATCAGGTGTTCGTCAAGCCGCTGTTTTGCTTTACCTGTATCACGGTCGGTGTTGGCAATTAGAGGGTAGTCTTTATCGCCGTAGTATTGATGACTCTCTTCGCTGGAGTAGAAGTGGTCTGCCAGCATCAGTGCCATACGGGACAGGTGCATCACGTAAAGGTCATCCAGCCAAGGGGTGCTCAGCAGGCTGGTGCGTTTCAGCATGGTTTGGGCGACCTGGCGAACATGCTGTCGCCAGTGTTTGCTGTTGAAGGGAGTGCCTTTGTTGAATTTCCAACAGGTCGCTTTTGCTTTGGTGTATTGATGGTCTGGTTCGCCATCGCGTTTATTGCGCGCACCACACCAAAGTGCAGGAATGTTGTCAGGCAGTTTTTTCAGGGTGGTGCTTTTAATGCCAGCATTCAAAGACGGGATTGGTTGGCATTCTGTGGTGGGAGAGGATTAACCAACCAATTGCTTTAGCCAGTGCGGGTAGTTTTTTCAGCGGTGCCGGGGGCCTTCTTTCGGCATCATCACGTAACAACTGTTTTTGCCAGGTTTTATCTTCTACATCCGGTAGCTCAGCTAGGCGTGTCAACCATCCTGTATCATCGTCACTACCCACAAATGCCTCGAGCAGGCGTAGTGAAATCCACTCATGGCGATAAGCGTCAGCGATGGGCTTGCCTCCTTTGAGCTTTTCCTGAAAGGCTTGGCTGGCTTTGCCTAAATCGTGAAACAGCGCGGCGAGTGAGGCTAGCAGCCGGATATCTTCGGCATGGTGCCAGTCGTTCTCATCCTGTCTGCGCAGTATATCGCGCTCGGTGGTGTTGGTAGGAGTGCCTCCCTGATCGTTAAAACGCAGACTGTCGCCTACTACCCAGATCAGTTCGCTATGATCTTTACCGCGAATCCATAGGCAGGCCACCGCTGTATTTTTTCGGGCAGTCTTACGCAGCATGCGATGCAGCGTTATCAGGCCCTGACGGGTGATGGCGGTCTGCCAGCTACGATCGCCGCGCCGCTCGGCAAACTGGTCAAGAATACGCCGGGTCTCTTTGAGTGCATTTTTATTGCACTGAGAGATGAGCATGATATTCACGCCGTATTACCTCCCAGTTCGTTAGCTACGGACTTCAGCGTGTCTATGATGAAGTCCAATGCCTCAGAGCGTGTCAGGGATTCGATGCAGGCACGGCGGAACTCTTGCTCGTCATGACCGGCCATGGCAGAGATAAATGCTTGGGGCAGGATGGTGGCGTCTTTGATTAAGTCGGCTGCATCAAAAACTAAACCGCCCCGTCTTGTCTTTCCATGCAGTACTGCCAATCCGTGGGACAGTCCCAATACCCAGGTTGCAGTAGCGCCGAGTCCGTAGGCCAGATAGTTTCCGTGGTCAAGAAAACGGTTGGCAGGATCAGTGCCGGTGCCTCGCTTGGCCCGTACAAAATCTCCATAGCCCACGGCATGGACGGCGAGTTTGAATAGTTGTTTGGTTAATCGTGCCTCTGCAGTGAGCAGGGCAGTCACATCTATTGCCTCTTCGATGGTGTTGAGTGCACTACTTAGCAGTGTTTCGAGGTGACTGGGGTCGATGATAAATCCTTTATCCGCCAGTACCCGGTTTTTTAGCCAGTAGTGTTGGATACGGTGGATGCGTGTGCGTTGGATAATTTTTGCAGCTTCAAGTCGTTTCTCATCGTCGAACCAGAATTTGACCCAGGCTTGCAGGTATTCGGTGGGCCTGTATTCGCTTTGGGGTGAGAACCAGATGATGTCTGTATCGCGTTCGGTTGCGCTGAACAAGGGGGTACCGCCACCACCGCTAAACCCTACTAAAACACCGGCTTTTGCTAGTTCACGCATGGCTGCTTGGGTAATAGATGTGCCTGTGCCCAACAAGAGAGAGGTAGTGTTGGCAATGGGAATGTTCCAGTAGAGAGAGCGTTTTCCTTCGTCAGTAACGTACTCAACCCGGCCACCATTGACCAAAACACGGCAGTGTTCTAGATAATAAAGATTTGCTCTTTTGGAGTGGAGTATTGTTTTTAGGTCTGAGGGGGATATGTCTTCCATGCAAGCTTGTCATCCTATAAATATATGAGCTTAGATCCTCTGGGATCGTCAGGAAAATACTGCATAAGCAAATTGAGTGCGCTTAGTATTTAGGCTCCTTTATAACACCCCCACAGGCTCAATCCGTGAGTCCGCCACTGGTTTTTGGATATCTTTCCCGCTCCACTTTACTACTTAGGCGGGTTTCGCAAAAGCCGGGGTGTAGGCACCTGGCCTACAAAGTCAAAAGGTTGTCGGATTATGCTGTGCTAACTCGACATACCCAATAGTGCGTTTACATCATTCCCCTTGGTGAGGGGGCTTTTCTCACCTATCCAACCCATTAATCCCCAGTAGGGTAGAAAAAAACCAGATAATTCTGCTGGGTTTGATGGCAAACCAGCCGATGACGGGGATGATGCCGAGGGTGAGGAAGAGGGGGGTGTATTGCTCGCTGGGGAGGATCAGGAGGAGGATACCCAGAGGATAAACCAGAGGATAAAGGTGATGCTGGACAGCGGTCACCAGGCGGTTGGGGGGATATTTTTCTGAGGCATGGTGCGATCCTTGCGATCTGTTTTGGCTGCTTAGGTGGCCAGATGAAAACGATGCTAGGAATTTAG
>MOXH01000027.1_pt1 | contig 29206 bp, 26 predicted proteins | sample 1471181 | NCBI WGS metagenome assembly MOXH01 (sample SAMN05806436, study PRJNA327811) | mollusc metagenome | isolation source: Phylotype A (SB4) bacterial symbionts from gill | host: Thyasira cf. gouldii | place: Canada: Bonne Bay, Newfoundland | collected 2010-05-07
CAAGAGTTTTTCTGCCTGGTCGTTGATGGTTATTTTGCCGTTTCTCAATCACATAGCCACGATCGGCAATCTGTAGTGCCTGGTTGGCATTCTGCTCGACTAGAAAATAGTGGTGTTGTGTTCTTCATTGATTTTTTTGATTATTTTAAATATCTGCTTGATCATCAGCGGTGCCAACCCCATGGAGGGTTCATCGAGTAGCAGCAGTTGGGGTCTAGCCATCAAGGCGCGGGACATGGCAAGCATCTGCTGCTCTCCGCCACTGAGTGTGCCGCCCGTCTGGCCTGCGCGTTCAGCAAGAATGGGGAAGAGTGAAAAAACATAATCGAGGTCACGTTTGATCCCCTCTCTGTCCAGCCGCAGAAAAGCCCCCATATCGAGGTTCTCCCGTACTGTCAGGTAAGGAAATATATGACGCCCCTCGGGGACTTGGCTAACACCCATTGCGACGATACTATCGGGGCTCTTCTTATGAATCTCTCGCCCTTCAAAAACCACCTCGCCGGTACGCGGCGGCACAATGCCACACACTGACATCAAGGTGGTGCTTTTTCCTGCACCATTGGCTCCGATAAGGGTAATAATCTCTCCCCTCTCTATCTCCAGGCTCACCCCTTTCAAGGCTTGGATGTTGCCGTAGTAGGTGTGAATATTGCGGAGTTCAAGCATTGGCATCATCGCCCCAGATAAGCCTTTTATTACATCGGGGGTTGCGGCCCACCTCCTCCGGCGTGCCCCTCGGCAATTTTTGCTGCCGTAGTCCATTACAAAAAATCCTGTGGGAGAGGCTCATCACCAGTTTCATATCGTGTTCAATCAAAAGAATCGACTGCCCCTCAGACTGGATACGGTTGATCAGTTGATCCAGTGCTTGGGTCTCAAGGGGGTTCATACCGGCGGCGGGTTCATCCAGCAGCAGTAGAAAGGGTTCGGTGGCGAGGGCGCGGCCTATCTCCAGCCGCCGCTGGGCACCATAGGAGAGATTGGCGGCAAACTCGTCGGCATGGTCGGCCAGCCCAACCTTCTCCAGCAGGTGGTAACTCCGTTCAATTGTATCCTGCTCTTCAAGTCGGGTCTTCTTGGTACGGAAAATAGCCCCGACGATATGGGAGCGTGTACGGCAGTGGCGACCGATCATCACATTTTCAAGCACCGTCATCTTCTGGAACAGGCGAATGTTCTGGAAAGTGCGGGCCATCCCCTGCTCGGTCACCTGATTCGGTTTGAGGCCGTTGAGTCGTACAGATTTTCCATTGGGTGGGTTGAGATGGATATCCCCGGCAGTGGGATTGTAAATGCCGGTAATACAATTAAAGAAGGTGGTCTTTCCTGCGCCGTTGGGGCCGATTAGCGCAACGATCTCACCCGCTTTGACATTGAGATCAAGTTGATTGAGCGCACGGATACCACCAAAATCCATGCTCAGGCCGGTCACATTAAGGATAGGTGTGCTCATGGGCTATCACCTCCGGCAACGGCCTGTTCATCGCTCCCCTTTTTCCGGTACTGATAGGTGCGGCGAACACTGGAGATAATCCCCTGGGGACGAAAGACCATCATGGTGACCAGTATCGCACCGAAGGCGAGCATTCGGTAATCGGAGAGTGCCCGCAGATACTCCGGCAGCAGGATCAGCACCAGGGCACCGACAATCACCCCCAGGATCGATCCCATACCACCAAGAACAACGATGGAGAGGATGATTGCCGACTCCAGGAAGGTGAAACTGGCCGGGTTGATAAAGGTGGTTTTGGCGGCAAAGAAAACACCGACCATTCCGGCCCAGGTAGCGCCGAGTGCAAAAGCGGTCAGTTTTGTTTTGGTCTTGTCTATGCCCATCGCCTGACAGGCGATCTCATCTTCGCGCAGGGCAACCCAGGCCCGACCGAGCCGTGAATTCTGCAGCCGGTTGACGACGAATACAGTGATCAGAACCATCCCAACCAGCAGGTAGTAGAGGTAGTTGATCGCCATCTCCAGGGAGAGTTCAATACCAAAACCGGGGCGGGGAATATTGGAGATGCCGCTTGGCCCTTGGGAGAAGTCATTCCAGTTCTCCAAGATCAGGCGGATAATCTCACCGAAGCCCAAGGTGACGATGGCAAGGTAGTCGCCACGCAGGCGCAGTACCGGAAACCCCAGAAGAATACCGAAAAAAGCAGCCAGGATGGCACCGATGGGGAGTGCCGCCCAGAACCCCAGGTCGAAGTGGAGATTGAGCAGTGCGTAGCTGTAGGCACCCATGGCATAGAAAGCGACATAGCCAAGATCGAGCAGGCCGGCAACACCGACTACGATGTTGAGACCCAACCCCAGGACCACATACATCAGTGCGGTGGTCATCACATTGGTCTGGTAGGTGGAGAAGAGGTGAGGGAATGCCAGGGTAAAGATAACGGCGGCACCCGCCAACGGGTAGAGATAGCGCGGTTCACGCAGAATCACCTGGATAAGGGGCTCACGTCCCATTGATGGGTCAGCCGCCTTGCGTGCCCGTCTGCGCTCATGCTGAGCAAACAAGATCTTGCCCAGCATAGAGATAACAAAACTACCTATGGCCACCAAAAACAGGTTGTCCCAACGCCAGACCACCGTTTTCTCGATAGGATCGGCCTTGATCACCATGATAGGAAAGGTGAGGAAAGAGAACCAGAGAGAGACAATCAGTGATTTTTTCAACTCTTTGAATGAAGTCATCCGCTACACCTTCTGAGTCTCAGACTTACCCAGCAGGCCCGATGGTTTGAAGATCAGGATCAGCACCAGCAGCGAGAAGGCGAACACATCTTCATAATCACTGGAGATGTAGCCGGTGGCGAAGCTCTCGGTAAGGCCCAGTATAAAGCTGCCGAGGACGGCACCGGGAATGGAGCCAATGCCCCCCAGCACGGCGGCGGTAAACGCCTTGATGCCGACAATAAAACCGATATAGAAGTTAATCTGGCCGATATGAGAGGCGATCAGCACACCGCCAATAGCCGCCAGGGAAGAGCCAATAATAAAAGTCATGGAGATGACACGATCAACATTGATGCCTACCAGCATCGCCATGGTGCGATCCTGAGAGGTGGCGCGCATCGCCTTGCCGATACGGCTGAACTTGATCAGGAGGGTGAGCACCAACATCGTCACCGCAGTGGTCAGCAGAATCACCAACTCGGTGGTACCGACGATATGGGCCACCGGCTCCATAAATTCAAAGTCAGGGATCAGTTGGGGAAAGGCGAGAAAATCAGAGGTTTGCGCCAACAGCACGTAATTCTGTAAAAAGATCGACATGCCGATAGCACTGATCAGGGGTGACAGCCTGGGGGCGTGACGTAGTGGCTTGTAAGCCACCTTCTCTATCGTATAGCCATAGGCGCTGGACCATATAGCGGCAGCCAGACCGGCGAGAATAACGATGGAGAGCACAGGAAAACCGTAGATCGTCAGCACTGAGGCGATGATGTAGGCGGTGAAGGCACCGATCATATAGATCTCACCATGGGCGAAGTTGATCAGCCCGATGATGCCATACACCATGGTGTAACCCAGTGCGATCAGCGCATAGATTGAGCCCCGGGTCAGACCGCTGAAGAGTAGTTCAATAAAGTATTCCATAAAATAAAGGACCCGAAGCTATCGCTTCAGGCCCTTAAACCTCAAGGGTTATCAGTGTACTTCGACGTACTTGCCGTTCTGTACCTGATACATGGCAAAGCCAACACCCATGGCGTCACCACGATCATCGAAGTTGATATCCCCCACCGGCGTGGCCACTTTATTACTCTGCAGCGCTTCTCTTACTGCTTCATAATCGGAAGAACCCGCTTTTTCAACCGCATTCAGCAGCGCCTGTGCAGCCGCATAGGCGTTCTCATAAAAAGCACCCGGATCGGTTTTGTAGGCCTCCTTGTGTGCGGCTATAGCGGCGGCCGATAGAGGATTTTTCGAGTTATCCTGAGGGCCGGAGGCGTAAACACCTTCGGCATTTTTACCAGCAACCTTGATAAAGGTGTCGTCCTTCACACCGTCATCGGAGATAAACAGCGTCTTCATCCGTTTCTTGCGCATCTGGGTGACGATCTTTGAGGCTTCAGGATGATAACCGCCAAAAATGACCGCTTCAGCACCGGATCGTTTGATCTTCAGTACCACGGCAGAGTAGTCAACAGCACCCGGAGTCACGCCCTCATAGAGAACCACCTCACCTTTATCGGAATTCTCCAGGAATAGCTTGGCAAACTCAGCCAACCCCTTGCCGTAGTCACCCTTATCATGGATGACGGCAATCCTCTTTACCTTCAGAACATTGAGGGCAAAATCGACTTCGGTCTGGGCCTGGGCATCATCGGAGGCGATGGTGCGGTAAAAGTTGGGATAGTCGCCACTCTGCGTCAGCGCCGGATTGGTGGCAGAGGGTGACATCACGATAACACCTGCACTTTTGTAGATCGGCAGTGCCGCCTTGGTTGCACCGGAGCAGATATGCCCCAGCACCACATCGACACCGTCGGAAACCAGCTTGGTTGCGGTATTGGTAGCCAACTCAGGCTTGCAGACATCATCCTCGACCAACAGTTCCACCTGCTTGCCATTGATACCACCCTTGGCATTCACCTCAGCAACAACCAGCTCGGCCGCTTGATGGTCGGTATGCCATAAGATGCGAGGTCACCACTATGGGGACCCGCCACACCTAACTTGATAGTCTCTCCGGCCATGACGGAGGGTGCCGCCAGTATGAGTCCCATGACTGTCGCCAGTACTGTCTGTGTAACACTTCTTCTCATTTTTATACTCCTCAGTGGATGGCAGATAGGGTCAAGCATAAGTAATCCGATTCTAAAATGCCATAGATTAAAATACCGCTAAAACCGTATAACTGAACGCTAAAACAGGGAGCTGAAGGGAGTGGCACCTACTTAAACACTCTTTAAACACTCTTTAAATACTCTTTAATGTTGTAGGAGCGACTTTAGTCGCGATCAACGTCGCACCAAAGCCTGCTATCTCTTCAGCTCAGGGTCTCCTGAAAAGGTGTTACTGCCCCCCTATGGCACAGACTTTTTGGGAAGTTACCCACCTGGAGTAACAATCAGGGGTCTGCTGAACACTACCCCTCCTGCCGATTACCCTCTTCCAATTGTCTTAGTACATAAGATACCGCAACGAGCCCAAAAGTAGCGGTCACCGGGGTGACGGAGCCGTAACCACCGCAGTTAAGTCCATGGGATGTCCCCTTCTGGGGTTTGTCATGACTCACACCACCGGATGCATCGGGAAAAACCGGTAACTCATCGGAATAGACACAAGGGATACCGAAACGTTTTTTCGGGTTTCTCGGGAATTGATGATCCTTACGTAGCTGTTTCCGTAACTTTTTTTAACAGCGGATCGTATTTGCTCCTGCTCAGATCAGTGAGTGTTACTTTCAGCGGATCGGCCTGCCCCCCTGCCCCTCCTACTGTCACGATGTTTATACTTTTGCTATGGCAGTGCGCGATAAAGGCTGTTTTGGTTTTAAAGGCGTCGATGCAGTCGATCACAAAGCTATACTCGACAGTAATCAGGCGATCAAGATTACTGCTCTCGACAAACTCTTCTATACGGTTAACCTTGCATTGAGGATTGATCTCCCGGATACGCTCAGCCATGGCATCCACCTTGGCTCTGCCTATTTGACTCTCCAACGCATGGATCTGGCGGTTGATATTGGACTCGGCTATATGATCCAGGTCGATCAGGGTAATCTCCCCGATACCACTACGGGCCAGTGCCTCCACCGCCCAGGAGCCCACACCGCCCACCCCCACAACACAAACATGGGCCTGATGAAACGCCTCAAGCCCATGGGTGCCGTAGAGACGTGCAATTCCACCAAAACGGCGGGCATAATCAACCTGCTGATCTTCTGACATGTTTCGACCCAAATAGATTCTGACCACAGTGGGTCAATACAACACTCAGTGGACACTATTCGGCTAAACCTATTTTTGGGACTGCTTCCGCCAGGGGTCTGAGTCGATTGCGCAAAGATGGGTGGTAAATGCACCTTATTACGACACAATCGACTCCGCCCCCAAACCCAGCCGAGCATTTACACTCAGAGTTTATCAGGAAACCAGGGGGAGAATTGAATTGTGCTCTACGTATGCACAATCAAGATGAAGATGTAGCGTGTACTGACTACAAAGAGATCACTGTCAGTTGGTTCGTGGGGCGGGGTCGATTGCCCACATGGATGAGGGTAAGGAGCGTGAGCTGGGAGCGGAAGCATTACCCACATAGATGTGGGTAATCGACTCCGACCCCGAGTACCAACTGAATAGCTACCAAAAAAACATGCGTGTCGCTATATCGTTACATATCATGGGACATCCCAGTCCCAAAATCCGCCTCGCCTACGTGACAACCGTTAATGCCTCAACCGAGCAGAGACTCACTAAGCCATATAGGCTCTCGCCTCTTCTCCGGGATTCGGTAAACCGGCAATACGCCACACCTGAAGGCAACCGCCGAAGAGTTGCTTAACGGTTCCCCTGTCGAGCTTAGTGCTACGACAAATACGGCGCATGGGCGGTATAGTACCCAGGCGAAGATAGCGGTCACGGACGAACAGAATTACCGCCCAGTGGGAATCACTCAGTGGACCCACGCCTTCCAGCAGAGCGATAAATTCGGATGTATCATCACACCAGGTTTTCTGATCAATAAGAAATCCATCTACATCTAATTGCGGGCCCAATCCACCAAAGGCTGTAGGAGAAGAAAATGCTCTCTGATTCAGATTTCTCATGATTTTACGTCCAATTTTTCAACAAGCGGGGGATGTACTCCTACACCCCGACATAGTGAGTGATACGGACTATAGCTTGTCAACAAATCCCATTAAAATATCTTTTTTGTCTATACATATATTTGCGAGTTATACTTGGGATCATCCCTGGGAATTAACATGAAACTGCAGCAACTAAGATTTCTAATTGCAGTGGTGCAGAATGACCTCAACATCACCGCCGCAGCCGACCACCTGTTCACATCCCAACCCGGTGTGAGTAAACAGATCAGGCTGCTCGAAAAAGAGCTTGGAGTACAGATCTTTGAACGGGCGGGGCGTCACCTCACCAGCATTACCCTGCGGGTAAAATCATCATCCAACGGGCAGAAGCGGCACTACATGAAGTAAACTCCATACGCGAAGCCGCCAGAGAACTCAGTAATCCCAGACGAGGCAGCCTCTCTATTGCCACCACCCACACCCAGGCCCACTATGTACTGCCTCAAGCAATCCGCAGCTTTCGTGAACGTTATCCCCATGTTGATCTGCAGATGCATCAGGGTAACTCAGAGCAGATCTCAGAGATGGCTGCACGTGGAACGGTAGACTTCGCCATCGCCACCCAGTCAACCGCAGACTTTGGCCACCTGATCACCATGCCCTGTTACCACTGGAACCGGACCATCATCGTCCCCAGAGATCACCCCCTCCATCACGCTCTTCCACTGACACTTGAGTCGATTGCAAGCTATCCTATTGTCACTTATGTTTTAGGCTTTGCTGGACGCTCACAGATGGATGCCGCTTTCAACGAACACGACCTCAAACCCAATGTAGTGTTTACCGCCACCGATGCCGATGTCATAAAAACCTATGTAGAACTTGGGCTGGGGGTGGGTATTATTGCCCACATGGCCTTCGACAAAGAGGAGGATAAAGCACTCTGCAACCTCGACGCCCGTCACCTTTTTCCAGACTGCACTGCCCGACTTGGTTTTCGTCCAGGGATCTTTTTGCGTAGTTTCCACTATGAGTTTATCGAGCTCTTTGCCTCACACCTCTCAAGAGAGGTTGTGGATGCTACTGTTGCAGCAACATCAGAACAAGAGAGAGCCGCGTTATTCAGGCATATCGAGTTACCGACGCTTTAACCCAGTATTGCTGTTAACTGTTCGGATTCAGCTGCCTGTATAGGTGATGGCATCAGGGTTTGACTGGCTTCCAATCAAGTCATGTTTTAGGGTGCGCTTCCCTGTAGGAGTGTCTTCTCGAAGCGCGATGGATATTTGCACCATGGTGGTTGTATCATCACGACGGGAGGGCCGCTCCTACAGGGGGCTCTCCGTAGCCACCACCACCGGGGGTTTTGATTACAAACAGATCGCCCACGGCCATCTCTACCTGCCCTTTGGCATTCAGCTCGGTTTTCTGGCCATCGCTGTGGATTACATAATTGAATCCAACATCACCCGGTTCCCCCCCGGCGACACCGTAGGGGGTACTTTTCTGTGACCGGCGAGGATGTTGGCCATCATCGGTTCGAGAAAGCGAACCCGGCGGTCACAGCCGTCGCCGCCTCGTTGGGCTCCATTACCACCAGAGCCATGGCGAATGGCGAATGATTCCAGCCTTACCGGAAAGCGCCACTCCAGCACTTCGGGGTCGGTGAGTCGGGAGTTGGTCATGTGGCTGTGAACTGCATCGGCACCATCGTGATTTGGAGTGGCACCTGTGCCGCCGCAGAGGGTTTCATAATACTGGTGTTCGCCGTTGCCCCAGGTGAAGTTGTTCATGGTGCCTTGAGAGGCCGCCGCCACGCCCAAAGCGCCGAGCAGGGTATCGACGATGACCTGAGAGGTCTCGACATTGCCAGCGACCACGGCAGCGGGATAGCTGGGGTTGATCATGGAGCCTTCGGGGATGATTATATCCAAAGGTTTGAGGCAGCCTTGGTTGAGCGGGATCATGTCATCCACCAGGCAGCGGAAGAGATAGAGAACTGCCGCCTTGCATACTGATGAGGGGGCGTTGTAGTTGCCCGGGTGCTGCTCACTGGTACCGGTGAAGTCGATAACGGCACTTCTGGCTGCTTTGTCCAGGGTAATTTTGACGCAGATGCGGTAGCCGTCATCCATCGGATAGCAGAACTCGCCGTCACTGAGAACATCGATCACCCGACGCACCGACTCTTCGGCATTGTCCTGAACGTGCTGCATATAGGCGTGAACCACCTCCAAACCAAAGTGATCGACCATACGCAGCAGCTCCTGCATCCCCTTTTCACAGGCGGCAAGCTGGGCCTTAAAGTCGGCGATATTGGCATCTGGATTACGCGAGGGGTAGTGGCCGGAGGTGAGCAGTTTATCTATCTCCTGTTCGAGAAAGCGCCCCTCATCCACCAGCTTGAAGTTGTCGATAAGTATCCCCTCCTCCTCCACTGAGGTGGAGTCTGGCGGCATGGAGCCGGGGGTGGTGCCGCCGATATCGGCATGGTGCCCACGGGAGGCAACATAGAAGATCACCTGCTCCCCTGTCTGATCAAAAACCGGCTTGATGATGGTGACATCGGGCAGGTGGGTGCCGCCGTTATAGGGGGCGTTGAGGGCGTAGGCATCACCTCGTCTCATCTCCCCTGCCCGCTCACGGATCACCGTTTTGATGCTCTCACCCATTGATCCAAGGTGTACCGGCACATGGGGGGCGTTGGCGATCAACTCGCCTGCCTGGTCGAATACCGCACAGGAGAAATCGAGTCGCTCCTTGATGTTGACTGAGACTGCGGTATTCTCCAGCACCACCCCCATCTGCTCGGCGATGGACATAAAGAGGTTATTGAAGATCTCCAGCATCACCGGATCAACTTGAGTGCCTATGGCCACCCGCTGGGGCAGCGGCAGGTAGCGTTCGAGAATGATATCGTTCTGCGCTGACAAACTAGCCTGCCAGCCGGGCTCGACGACGAGGGTGCTGGTGGTCTCAACAATCACTACAGGGCCTTGAAGTGGATGCCCCACCGACAGCCCATCACGTTCATAAAAGGGGGTCGCATAAGCGTCACCATTCATCACCGCCTGGTGCAGGTTGGCCGCACTGCGGCGCTCCTTTGACTTATCTGCCTGGCCAACTAGGGAGGGAGAATCAGCAACACCAATCACCTCCACCTGCACGGCTTCAATAACCAACGATTTTTCAGGCGCGACAAAACCAAAGCGTTGACGATGGGCCGACTCAAAGTCCTTGATAATCTGTACCGTCTCAGTAAAAGGAGTTACCAGTGTGGTATCCGATCCCTGGTAGCGTAGATGCAGCTTACGCTCACAGCGTATACGTGAAGCAGGCACGCCTTGAGAGCGCATCGCCTGTTCGCCATCCTCCTGCAGAAGATTCATTTCATCGCTGAGGTGCTGCATCACTGCATCCTCCAGCACCGCTTCAACCGCCTTCTCACGGATCAGGCGCTGGTCCGCCAGCCCCATACCAAAGGCGGAGAGCACCCCGGAATAGGGGTGGAGATAGACCCGCTTCATCCCCAGGGCATCGGCCACCAGACAGGCGTGTTGCCCTCCCGCCCCACCGAAACAGCAGAGGGTGTATTCAGAGACATCATAGCCGCGCTGCACCGAGATCTTTTTGATGGCGTTGGCCATATTCTCCACGGCAATGGCAAGAAAACCCTCGGCCACCTGTTGGGGGGTGCGTCGATGACCGGTAGCGGCGGCTATCTCCTCCGCCAGTTCGGTAAACTTTTTCTCCACCACCGCCTTATCCAACGGCTGCTCCGCCTTGGGACCAAATACATGGGGGAAGTGATCAGGTTGCAGTTTGCCCAGCATCAGGTTGCAGTCAGTCACCGTCAGTGGTCCACCGTTGCGGTAGCTGGCGGGGCCGGGATTGGCCCCGGCGGATTCAGGCCCCACCCGGTAGCGGGAGCCATCAAACTGGAGGATTGATCCACCACCGGCAGCCACGGTATGGATCTGCATCATCGGTGCACGCAACCGCACACCAGCCACCTCGGTCTCAAAGGCGCGTTCGTAGTCACCTGCGTAGTGGCTCACATCGGTGGAGGTACCCCCCATATCAAAACCGATCAGACGATCAAACCCCGCCGCTTCGGCGGTACGCACCATGCCCACCACGCCACCAGCAGGACCGGAGAGAATGGCATCCTTCCCCTGAAAACAGTGGGCATCGGTAAGCCCACCGTTGGACTGCATAAACATCAAGCGGCCACCAGCCGCCTCCATACCATTCAACGCCCCCGCCACCCGATCGATATAGCGGCGCAAAATAGGTGAGAGATAGGCATCCACCACCGTGGTGTCACCACGGCTTACCAGCTTCATCAACGGGCTCACCTGGGAGCTGACAGAGACCTGGGTAAAACCGATCTCTTGAGCCAACTCCGCCACCTTCTGCTCATGGGCTGGATAACGGTAGCCGTGCATAAAGAGGATAGCCAACGTGCGCAGACCGCTGTCATAGGCTTGCTGGAGACCCGCTCTGGCCTGCTTCAGATTGAGCGGAGTAACCAGGTCACCATGAGCTCCCATCCGTTCATCAATCTCCAGTACCTCGTTATAGAGCATCTCCGGCAGTTCTATATCGAGAGTAAAGAGATCGGGGCGGGTCTGGTAGCCGATACGCAAAACATCAGCGAAGCCACGGGTAACAACCAGCAATGTCGGTTCACCCTGGCGCTCCAGCAGTGCATTGGTGGCGACCGTGGTGCCCATTTTGACCGCTTCGATCTGCTCTGCAAGCAGAGGCTCACCCGCCGGAGTATCGAGCAGATCACGTACACCCTGGATCGCAGCATCTGCATACTGCCGAGGGTTTTCTGATAGCAGCTTATGGGTTACCAGAGAGCCATCAGGTCGCCTTGCGACCAGATCGGTGAAGGTGCCGCCACGGTCTATCCAGAACTGCCAACCTGTTACCTGTGAGCGCTTTTCGTGTGTTAATAGATTATTCATCCAATATGATAGTCATCAGTTCAATTATAGAGGGGTAACTCTTCAGCTGGGCTTGGGGTCGAAGTCGATTACCCACATGGATGTGGGTAAGAAGCGGGAGCATTGCACCGTAAAAAAGGGCATGTTCAACCCATCTTGACGCAATCGACTCCGCCCCTGGTAAAAATAGCCTCGTAACAGAGGTCACTTAATAGTTACACTCTACTCACCAATCTGCAGTGACCCGATTCATTCAGCGCTTTCTTAGGAGACCACTTCCACCCCATGAATAACAACCCACTACTCGGATTCAACTACATGCTACGGGGATTCCGTATGCTGCTACAGCCGGGGCTAAAACGCCACATTTTGGTTCCACTATTGATCAATATTCTGGTTTTCACCCTCATCGGCTGGCTCGGCTACACTCAGTTTGAGATATTCCTAAACTCAATGCTGCCCGAAGATGGCTGGCTGAGCTACTTCCGTTGGATACTCTGGCCCCTCTTTGCCCTGGCCGCACTATTGATCACCTTCTACACCTTTACGGTTATCGCCAATCTGCTGGCAGCACCATTTAATAGCCGCCTGTCTGCAAAGGTGGAGGAGATGGTGACCGGCAAGAGGCCACCAGAGGGTAATGAGCCCCTGGCAAAGATCATACTGCCAACGATCCTCTCAGAGCTGAGAAAGCTGAGCTATTTCCTGATCAGGGCAATCCCCCTGCTACTACTGTTTGTCATCCCCCTGATCAATGTCGCTGCTCCGTTTATATGGATACTTTTCAGCGCATGGTTCCTGGCCCTGGAGTATGGCGATTATCCCATGGGTAATCACCGCTTGAGTTTTGCTGATCAGCACCAAAGAATGAAGCAGCAACGCATGACAGCCCTTGGCTTTGGCGGTGGCACCACCCTGCTGATGATGATCCCGATCTTCAACTTCGCCGCCATGCCAGCTGCGGTGATCGGTGCCACACTCATGTGGTGCGAGCAGCGGGATAAGCTTGAGAAAAGTGGAATCTGAAAACGGTACACAGAGAAAACACCATGTGTAGGAGCGGCGCCCTCGCCGCGATGAACGTCGCACAGGCCATGCAACACCCCTTCGCCTCGAGAGCGGGGCTCCTACACCGCTGTTCATCCCCTAACCGTGAGAGTCGATAAACCGCTTCAACCGACTGATGCCCTCTTCCAGCTTGGGAATATTGGTTGTGTAGGCGAAGCGGAGGTGTTTTTCCGGCTCGTTATCACCGAAGTCCATACCTGGCGTAACCGCCACCCCCTCCTCTTCCAGCAACTCCATGGCGAACTTGTAGCTGTCATCGGTAATCCCAGAGCAGTCGGCATAGAGATAGAAGGCACCACCGGGAGTGACTGGGATATTGAAACCCAGATCACACAGGGCGGGGAGCAGATAATCCCGGCGCGCCTGAAATGCATCTCTCCGCTGCTCAATGATCGACTGAGTCTCCCCCTCAAACGCTGCTAGGGCAGCGTACTGTGCGGGTGTAGGGGCAGAGAGAAAGATATTCTGGGCAAGGCGTTCAATCGCTTCCAAATGACTCTCAGGCGCAACCAACCAGCCGAGACGCCAGCCAGTCATGCCGTAGTACTTCGAAAAGCTATTGATGACAAAGAGATCGTCCGCCACCGCCAGGGCCGTGCAGCCCCCATCACCATAGATCAGCCCCTGATATATCTCATCGACAATCAGTACACCTCCCCGCCGGGAGACCACACGGTGGATCGACTCCAGTTCATCTCTGGTTAGCAGTGTTCCAGTGGGGTTGGATGGCGTCGCCACCATCACCGCCCGGGTATGCTCACGCCACGCCTTCTCTACGATCTCCGCCGAAAGCTGATAGCCGCTCTCCACCCCCACAGGTAGGGGGATCGGCTCACCCGCTACCAGCCGAACAAAGTGGCGATTACAAGGGTAGCCGGGGTCCGCCATCAGCACCGCCTCACCCGGATTAATCAGCACACTCATCACCAGCTGCAGCGCACCGGATGAGCCGGGAGTGATTACAACCCTCTTGGGGTCGACATCAACCCCATAACGATTGCGGTAATCGTCGGCGATGGCCTGGCGCAGTTCCGGTATACCGGTCGCTGGGGTATAACGCGTCTTCCCTTCATCGAGCGCACGCTTCCCCCTCTCCACAATGGGTTGAGGTGTGGCGAAGTCCGGCTCTCCAACCTCCATATGAATGATACTGCGCCCCTCTGACTCAAGGGCACGGGCCCGCGCCAGAAGCTCCATTACATAGAAGGGCCGAATACTCTCCATGCGCTTAGCTATACCCTCTCGTCCCATCTCCATCAGGCGCTCCAGGCTGCCGTATGAACCCGCTGTAACAGGTCAATATCTATAAGATTAACTGGCTCAATCTCCCCGGCCAGCTTGTTGCTTCCATCCGCAGTTTCGCCCAATTGGTCAACCACCAGACTGGCCCCGGTGAAATCCTCATCTCGAGTGTAACCGTTAATGGTGACCACCAGGGAACGGATTTGAGCAGAGAGGACCGAACGCAGGCCATTATGAGAGTCTTCGAGGGCGAGACACTGGTCCGCTCGCAGATTCATCTGATCCATGGCCCAGAGATAGATATCAGGGGCAGGCTTTTTCGCAGGCACCACATCCCCTGCAGCAATCACCTCGAACATCATCTCACTACCCTTGCCAAGGCCATTTTCCAGTAGTGCCGTGACATTATCCGGCGTTGTAGTCGTTACGACTGCCAGCCTCAGGCCGCTCGCCTGAGCCTCATCCAACAACCGGCGCACACCGTTGCGCATGGGTATCTCTCCCCGCTCCAGCAGCCCTACATAAAAGTCGGTCTTGCTCTGGTGCAGTGATGCAATGAAGCCATCCAGGTCTACCGGCCGCTCAAACTCCCTGTTGTAAACATCCAAATAGTGGCGGATACGCTCTTTCCCACCCGTCACTGATAGCAGTTCTCCATAAAGCGCTTCATTCCATTGCCAACTCAACCCAGCTTTTGCAAATGCTGAATTGAAAGCCACTCTATGGCCATCCCGCTCAGTATCAGCCAGGGTGCCATCCACATCAAACAACAGGGCCTTTAGTTCGGCCATATAAAAAACTCCTGTACCACTTGTAACTTCTCAAAAAGTCCGTGCCATAGGGGTGCAGTAACACCTTTCAGGAGATGCGGTGAATAGATCCCTGTACGTTCACAGCAGCATCCCTGCTGCTGTACGTCCTGAAAAGGTGTCACTGCACCCACCTGAAAGTTATCCATCTGCACTGGGTTATTGAGAAGTTACTACCACTTTAATTATCCTGCTGAAGTTTACCGAAATCGTGAATAGGATACAGCCGGAAGAGTAGTAGTATTTTTCGGTAATCACCAGATTCAAACAACACCTTGCCCAAGATGGGCTATTGTGGTTACTATACCCGGCTTGATTAGTGTGGTTTGCAGGAGTCATTGAATGGCCGCAAAGAAAAAAACCGAGCGTGACTTGGCTGGACTGTACGAATTTGAGCCCTATGAAGAGAAAAAGGGCGAAGAGTTCATGAACGACAGCCAAGAGGCTCATTTCCGAAAAATCCTCAGCGCCTGGAAGCAGGAGTTAATGGAGGAGGTGGATCGAACCGTTCATCACATGAAGGATGAAGCCGCCAACTTTCCTGACCCCAATGACCGGGCCACTCAGGAGTCAGAGTTCAGCCTTGAGCTGCGCACCCGTGATAGGGAGCGCAAGCTGATCAAGAAGATTGACGAAACGCTAGATCTTCTCGACAGCCATGAGTATGGCTTCTGTGAAGCCTGTGGTGTCGAGATTGGCATTCGCCGTCTGGAGGCACGCCCTACGGCAACACTTTGTATTGACTGTAAAACTCTTGATGAGATCAGAGAAAAGCAGATGAAGTGAGGCTTGAGCCCAATCTAGAAGCCTGTCCGAGTAGATTGAAAAAAGCCGCCTCAAGTAGTCGGCTTTTTCGTTATGAATAAAGCGACACCACCATACCGAGGGAGATTCGCCCCATCACCTAGTGGGCCGCTCCACTTCGGCTCTCTGGTAGCGGCACTGGGAAGCTACCTGGAGGCCTGCAGCCACCAGGGGGAGTGGCTGCTGCGGATGGAGGATATCGACCCACCTAGGGAGAAAAAGGGGGCCGCCGATGACATCCTCAAGACTCTGGAGTGCTTTGGCTTCGAGTGGGCTGATGATGTTCTTTACCAGAGCAGTCGATGTGAGGCTTATCATGAGGCACTTAGCCAACTGGTGTCGGCACAGCGAGTCTACGCCTGCAAATGTAGCCGCAAAGAGGTGGCTATGGCCGGTCTACAAGGTGTCGATGGGCCGTTGTATTCCGGTTTCTGTCGCGGTACACCTCCCTTTGGGCGCTGGAAAGCGGCTCTGCGCCTACACACGGAAGAGAGCCTCATCCGCTTCAAAGATAGCGTCTTTGGCGTCCATCATCAGAACATTGCCAGCGATGTAGGGGATTTTGTCATCAAGCGCGTTGATGGCGTCTTCGCCTACCAGCTTGCTGTAGTGGTTGATGATGCCTATCAGGGCATTACCCATGTAGTTCGCGGCGCCGACCTGTTGCACTCAACCCCCCGCCAGATCTATCTCCAACAGCTGCTTGATTTCACTACTCCCCACTACACCCACCTTCCGCTGGTACTCAACGAGCAGGGAGAGAAACTGAGCAAACAGGCTGGTGATTTACCCGTAGGCAGACGTGATCCCCTACCCACGCTGATTGCCGCACTGAAGTTTCTCAACCAGCCTTTACCCATCGAAAGACCCGACACGCTCGCTGACTTCTGGTGCTGGGCCATTAGGCACTGGGACCGGGAGCATATCTCTTCTGGTACCAGTAAGAATTGAGGAGTAAAAAAGCAGGCGCGTGCTGGCACAATAGCCATACAGCTTGATTCTGGTACTCAGCTATGTTTCAACATCAACATCTCTATCAAAGATAAAGCCACCGTCTTCAAACAGTTTCAGGCAGACATCGACAACACCCGCATCAAAAGTGACACCTCGGTTCTCTTTGATATACTCCAAGGCTGCTTCAACTCCAAGGCCAGGCCGATAGGGACGGTGAGACGACATCGCTTCAACTACATCAGCCACCATAAGAATCTTTGCCTCAAACGAGATCTCATCCGACTTTAATCCACCGGGATAACCAGAGCCATCCAGCCGTTCATGATGCTGGTGGATCATCAAATCCACCGGCCAAGGAAAAACGATATCTTTGATGATGCCATAGCCCACATCCGGGTGGGTTTTAATAATGGCAAATTCACTATCACTCAAGGTACCCGGACGGTTCAGTATCTCCGACGGCACATAAATTTTGCCCAGGTCGTGGATCATTGCGCCAAAGCGCAGCCCATCGACCTCTTCATCATCCATCCCCATGGCTTGCGAGATAACAACAACCAGTTGGGCAACCCGGCGTTGATGACCGGCAGTATAAGGATCACGCTTCTCAAGCGTTAGCGAGATGGCCTGAATAGTACCTACAAGGGCAGCATGAAGACGCTCTGCATTGTGCTCCTGATCAAGATGTGCCCGCTGATGCCTGATTCCGAATGCGAGATCCTCCGCCAACTCCTCTAACAGGCCAACTTCCAGGTCACTAAAGGCGTCATCATCGTCACTATAGATATTCAATGCACCTATCGCCTGCTCACGAAACATCAGCGGTAGGGCGATAGAGGAGTGATAGCCTCGTTTCTGTGCCGCTTCCCGCCAGGGTGAATAGGCTTCACTAGCGGCAATATTGCGCTCGACCACATACTCTCCTGTACGAATCGCCGTTCCTGTCGGCCCCATACCGGTGACAGAATCATCCCAGGTAATGGTGACCGAATCGATATACCCCTCCTCGGATCCTGCATGAGCTACAGGGAGTACACTACACTGCTCATCTTGTTGGGGAAAACCGACCCATACCATTCGATAGCCACCGACCTCAACGATGGAATCGCAGATATCTTGTAACAGCGCCTCTTCTGTCTTGGTGTGAACCAGCGCCTTATTGACCGCACTCAGTGTGCGCTGGGCACGGTTGGTGGCGACCAGCTCTTCAGTACGTTCACTCACCATAGTTTCAAGATGCATATGCATTCGCCGAAGCTCAAGGTGGGTATTGACCCTGGCAAGTACCTCTTCACGTTGAAATGGTTTGGTAATGAAATCTACGGCCCCTGACTCGAAGCCTCGAATCCTATCCTTTACATCATCCAGAGCACTGATAAAGATTACCGGAATATCGGCGGTCTTATCATCCGCATTAAGACGCTCACACACCTCATAACCATCCATATCCGGCATGCGGATATCGAGAAGAATGAGATCAGGAGGAACAGTACGAACAGATTGTAGCGCCAACTTGCCACTATCTGCCGGTCTCACCCTATAACCCTGCCCAATAAGCAGTTCTGAGAGCAACTTAAGGCTTGCCAAAGTATCATCGACGATAAGGATGCTATCGACAGGTAGACTATTTCCGCTTTTCTTTGTCATCTATCCCACTCACCTCATATCGATACCAGCACTGTTGAATTTCGGGCTTAGATGAAGCCATTCTCGAACAGTTGTATCGCAAACATCAGCAGCCCAAACCCCCCTATATCTGATAGTAAGAATAGGGGAGCCAGGGGGAGAATACTAGGAGCCTACCCGAGAATAGTCACCGTAGCGAGGGAAGTCCATTTTGAGTCATTTTTTTCGGCCATTTGAGGCGAATAGTTACTCTATTCAACAAAAATGAGCGGGGAAAAGGGCCAAAAATGGGCTTTCCGCAGTAGATGTCCCATTCTCGGACAGGCTCCTGAAACCTGTCCGAGAATAGGGACCGTAGCGAGGAGATGTCATTTAAATCCATTATTGGACTAAAATTCAAAAAATGGGTGTGGCTATTCAACGGGTGCTCGGGGTCGGAGTCGATTGCCCACATGGATGTGGGCAATCGACTCGACCCCGAGCACCATACACAAAAAAGCCACTTCAACTTAATCCTGAAGTGGCCTTGTTATCCCGTGAGGAGGCGTACTAGTCGCCTTTCTTCACTATCTGAATATCAGCATCTGCCCGCAGGTTTTCCAGCATCTGTTGGAAATAGTTGCGACCAAGAGAGCGCTCCAGAGCACTACGCGCGGCACTCTCCCCTCCTATCTCCTCTAAATTTTCAGCAGTGCCATCTTTCACCTGTTTAAGGGCGATCACAGCGACATCGCCAGCAGCGAGCTGTGCTTGACTAAAACTCACCCCGTCTCCTTGAGGGTGAGGCATAACAAAAAGATGCGATACCAGTCCCGGGGGTAAATCACGGCTATCACGAGCGATCAGATCTTTCTGCACCAAGGAGAAACCATTTTCTTGTGCCAGTGACCCGATGGCGGCCCCCGCCTTAAGCTGAGCAATAAGGGTGTGCGCCTGCTCCCTCGCTTTCGCTGCTGCCCCATCCACTTTGATTTTGGAGACAATCTCATCAGAGACCTCGGCAACAGCTCTGAGAGCGGGCTCCTCATGCTCAAGCGTGCGAAGCACCACTATATGCTCAGCGCCCAGCTCTATCGCTTCACTGTTATGTCCTTCGGCGAGAACATCATCGCTGAATGCGGCCGAGGCCACCCTCAATGACGAAGCTATGCCCTCACCACCATCACGAGTAAACCAATCGCTCTCCTTTATCTTGAGATTCAGCACTTCAGCCGCAGGCTCCAGACTGCCGGGATCTTCATAGGCGAGATCATTCATCTTTTCTGCGTACTCATAGAAAAGCCGCTCTGCCTGCTCTTTGAAGTAGGCCGATTTCACCTGCTCACGCGCTTGATCGAATGATTTACCCTGCTCAGGCTGAATACCGGTCAACTGGATAATATGAAAGCCAAACTCAGACCGTACAGGGGCACTGATCGCCCCTTCACTCATAGTGAATACTGCAGCATCAAAGGCTTCATCCATCTCGCCCCGAGCAAAGTAACCGAGATCCCCTCCCATATCAGAAGTGCCTGGATCCTGGGACATCGCTTTGGCAACGGAGGAGAAGTCTTCGCCTCCGTTGATTCGTGCCAGAGCGGTTTCAGCTAAGGCCTTGGCGGCCATCTCCACCGCCTCATCAACCGCGCCATCAACAGAGATAAGAATATGACGAGCACTGCGCTGCTCTTCCCTGATGTAATCACTCTTATTCTGATCGTAATAGCCCTGCAGCGCCCCCTCATCAGATTCTAAGGTGCCTGCAATGTTTTCAATATCCAGCTCCAGGTAGAGCACTTTGACGCGCTCAGGGGCCATAAACTCACTCTGGTGACTATCGTAGTAACGCTGTATATCAGTTTCACTCACTGCAATAGAGTCGGTAAAGCGGGCACTGGGAACGATAATATAGTCGACTGTCCGTTTCTGCTGGCTCAGCCGTACCAACTCATTGATCTCTCTAGCAGTGACAAACTCTGACCCAGAGATCGCTTTGGGAAGCTGTTCACTTACCAGGCCACTTCTGACCTGCTCCTCAAATCCGGCCGGGGTCAATCCCTGCATGCTGACGCCACGCTCGTAGGCCGCCTGATTGAACGCGCCGCCTGCCTGGAATTTTGTCATACTGCGGATTGCACTACGCACCAGATCATCACCAGCGCGGAGACTAAGCCGGTCTGCCGTCTGCATGATCAGACTATTACGAATCATGGCATCCAGCACTTCCTTGCGCAGCACTGCTTCATCAATCAATTCAGGGCGATAATTTTCACCCATACGTTGACGCAGATTCTGCCGAAACTCTCGATAGCCGCGATCAAACGCTCTCTCTGTGACCTCATGGCCATTAACTGAGGCCATGACAGGATCGGAGCTGATACCGAGGTACTCCTGAATCCCCCAAAGGGCAAAAGGTACGCTGATCAAAACAACAATGACCCAGGCGATCACTCCCTGGGCACTTTCCCTAATCGACTGAAGCATGATGGGACTCGTGAATATTATGTTATTGGGTAAAAAAAACGGGGTATCTGTCGATACCCCGCTTCTCTTCAATACTGGCGGAGCGGACGGGACTCGAACCCGCGACCCCCGGCGTGACAGGCCGGTATTCTAACCAACTGAACTACCGCTCCAAAAATGGTGGGTGCTGCAGGGCTCGAACCTGCGACCCTCGCCTTGTAAGGGCGATGCTCTCCCAGCTGAGCTAAGCACCCGGTGAAGGCGCGCTAGTTTACGGCATCCTTTAAGGCTTTACCAGCCTTGAACGCAGGATTTTTCGACGCTTTGATCTGGATTGTCGCACCTGTCTGAGGGTTACGTCCGGTGCGGGCAGCACGCTCTCGTACAGAGAATGAACCAAAGCCAATTACAGAGACTTGGTCACCACTTTTTAAAGCTTCAGTAATTCCACCAATAAGACCATCTAGAGCGCGTCCTGCGGCAGCCTTAGAGATGTCGGCAGCATCTGCCATTGCGTCGATCAATTCCGTTTTATTCATTAAGTGTATCCCCCTTTGGATAGGTTTGTTTGTGCAACTTTGTGCGCGTTCGGGTCAACTCATGTCGAAATGTCAGAGTATGCGAAAACGGGCTCAATTTATACCAGTGCGCAGGAATGAGTGTCAAGTAAAGCCTGATAAAAAACCTAATTCTTTGCGCTTTTCAGGCTCACGGTCTCTCAATTCACTAAAAAAAATTGTGTCGGGAATAATACTCCCCTGCGCAGAATCTGTGCCATCAGTGCTGGGTCAGCCCACCACCTTTTTTTGTTCCTGTTTTTTCTGCTGTGGATCTTGATTTTCTGGCTGCAGAAGCGTCAGCAGCCGTCTCTGCAGCGTCGGCCCGAGGCTCTGGCATACGGGTCAATGCAATCTCTAGTACTTGGTCTATCCAGCGTACCGGCTTGATCTCCAGGTGCTGCTTGATATTCCTTGGTATATCGACCAGATCACGCTCATTCTCATCCGGTATGATAACTGTCTTGATACCACCCCTATGGGCCGCCAGGAGCTTCTCTTTAAGGCCACCTATGGGTAGCACCTCACCCCTTAGCGTGATCTCGCCAGTCATCGCTACATCGGCCCTGACAGGAATTTTCGTCAAAGCGGAGACCAGGCAGGTACACATCCCCACACCTGCGCTAGGGCCATCTTTCGGTGTCGCTCCCTCAGGCACATGAACATGGAGGTCAAATTTCTGATAGAAATCCTCTTCTATGCCGAATAGACCTGCACGGCTGCGCACCACCGTCATCGCAGCCTGAATCGACTCCTGCATAACATCACCCAACTGTCCGGTATGGCTGAGCCGTCCTTTACCAGGAACCAGAGCAGCTTCGATATGTAGCAGCTCACCACCCACTTCAGTCCAAGCCAGGCCTGTCACCTGCCCCACTTGGTCATGCTCTTCAGCCTCACCATAGCGGAAACGTTGAACCCCGAGATACTTCTCCAGGCTCTTGGTGGTGATAATCATTTTTTTATCGCGCTTATTAAGAAGGATATCCCTAACTACCTTACGGCAGATCTTTGATATCTCACGCTCAAGGTTACGCACACCCGCCTCGCGGGTGTAGTAACGAACGATATCGCGAATGGAAGCCTCGCGAATCTGTACCTCGCTATCTTTCAGTCCGTTGTTCTCCATCTGCTTAGGTATCAGATAGCGGGTAGCGATATTAACCTTCTCATCTTCCGTATAACCGGATAGACGGATCACCTCCATACGATCAAGCAGTGCCGCCGGAATATTCAGTGTGTTAGCCGTAGCCACAAACATCACTTCCGAGAGGTCAAAATCAACTTCAAGATAGTGATCACCAAAGGTGTGGTTCTGCTCAGGATCCAACACTTCCAAAAGCGCTGATGCGGGATCTCCCCGGAAGTCCATCGCCATCTTATCGATCTCATCCAGCAGGAAGAGTGGATTGCGGGTACCTATTTTGGAGAGGTTCTGGATTATTTTACCTGGCAGCGCCCCTATATAGGTTCTGCGATGTCCACGAATTTCAGCTTCATCACGGACACCACCGAGAGACATGCGGATAAATTTACGACTGGTGGCACGAGCAATGGACTGGCCGACAGAGGTTTTACCTACGCCTGGAGGCCCCACTAAGCAGAGAATTGGACCCTTGAGCTTACGTACACGCTGCTGTACCGCAAGATACTCAATGATTCGTTCTTTTACCTTTTGGAGCCCGTAATGATCCGCTTCGAGCACATCTTCCGCTGCCTTGAGGTTATGACGTACTTTGCTACGTTTCTTCCACGGCACCCCAACCAGGGTATCGATATAGTTACGCACCACCGTCGCCTCAGCAGACATCGGCGACATCAGCTTTAGTTTGTTCAGTTCGTTCTGGGCCTTGGTTTTTGCTTCCTTGGGCATGCCCGCTTTTTCGATACGTTTGGCAAGACCCTCGATCTCATTGGGGGCTTCATCCAGCTCACCCAGCTCCTTCTGGATCGCTTTCATCTGTTCGTTAAGGTAGTACTCGCGCTGATTCTTCTCCATCTGCCGCTTTACCCGGCCGCGAATCCGCTTCTCCATCTGCAGTAGATCGTTTTCTGACTCCATCAACCCCATCAGATGCTCAAGACGCTCCTGTACATCGGCCATCTCAAGTACATGCTGCTTCTCTTCCAGCTTCAGCGACATATGTGCCGCCATGGTATCTGCCAGACGACTTGGGTCATCAATACTGGAGAGAGAGGTAAGCACCTCAGGGGGAACTTTCTTGTTAAGCTTCACATATTGATCAAAAAGGGCTGTCGAAGAGCGCATCAATACATCCATCTCTCGCTCTTCCAGGGTGATTTTGTCGTGCAGGGTGCTCGACTGGGCAGAGAAGAAATTATCGGTAGAGACAAACCTTACAACCGCTGTCCTCTCGCTCCCCTCCACCAGTACTTTTACAGTGCCATCAGGCAGCTTGAGAAGCTGCAGGATATTAGCCATGGTACCGATACCATGCATATCTTCTACCGTGGGATCATCCGTCTCCGCACTCTTCTGGGCAACCAGAAAGATCTGTTTGTTCTCCTTCATTGCCGCATCAAGGGCCTTAATCGACTTATCCCTGCCGACAAAGAGTGGTATCACCATATGTGGATAGACCACTACATCACGTAACGGCAGAACAGGAGTGATGGATTGGGGATCAATGATCTCGTTGGTACTATTTTTATCTTCACCCATGATGGGCACTCCTTAATTTGAGAGATCCCCTGGTGGGATCGAAAAACTTAGCTTAAACCGCGCTAGGCGGAGTTTGGCTGAACACCAGGGAATCAAAATCTTACCCACAAAGGGGGGCTATTCATGGATGGTGGGGGTTATCAGTGAGAATTTCAACCAATGGGCCGGTATTTACCGGCCCATTGGATCAATCGGATGCAGCCAGCTGCTTCTCGCCGCCTTGATAAATGATGTAGGGTGCATTCTCACCCCTGATCACAGGACCGTCGACAACGACCTTGCTGACATCATCCATCGACGGTAGATCATACATGGTATCCAGCAGAACCTGCTCGAGTATAGTGCGCAAGCCCCGTGCACCGGTTTTTCGCTCCGATGCCTTGACCGCAATTGCACTCAGCGCATCATCACGCAGCTCAAGCTCACAATCTTCCATTTCGAACAGCCGTCTGTACTGTTTAACCAGTGCATTTTTTGGTTCTGTCAGAATTCTTATCAGCGCTTCCTCGTCAAGCTCCTCCAAGGTGGCAACCACTGGAAGACGACCGACAAACTCAGGGATCAGGCCAAAGCTGATAAGATCCTCAGGTTCGACACCGGTAAGCACTTCACCCACCTTGCTCGACTCATCCTTACTGTGAACTACGGCGGAGAAGCCGATGCCTCCCTTTTCAGAGCGGTTACGGATCACTTTCTCAAGACCGGCAAACGCCCCACCAACGATAAACAGGATATTTGAGGTATCTACCTGAAGGAACTCCTGCTGAGGGTGTTTTCTGCCACCCTGAGGAGGTACTGAAGCAACGGTACCCTCAATCAGCTTCAAGAGAGCCTGCTGCACCCCTTCACCCGAAACATCACGGGTAATCGAAGGGTTATCCGATTTACGGGAGATTTTATCGATCTCATCAATATAGACGATGCCGGTCTGGGCCTTTTCAACGTCATAGTCACACTTCTGCAGTAGCTTCTGGATGATATTCTCTACATCCTCACCTACATAACCCGCCTCTGTGAGCGTAGTGGCATCAGCAATAGTGAAGGGAACATTGAGCATTCGCGCCAGGGTCTCGGCGAGCAAAGTTTTGCCGCAGCCTGTCGGACCAATCAGTAGAATATTACTTTTGGAGATCTCTATATCGTCTTTTTTATTGTCAGCATCAAGACGTTTGTAGTGGTTATAGACGGCGACAGAAAGCACCTTTTTTGCCCGCGCCTGCCCGATGACGTATTGATTCAGCAGCTCATTGAGTTCACGAGGCTTAGGGAGCTTATTGATTGCCTCGCTCTCTCCCCCCTGCATCTCTTCACGAATGATGTCATTACACAACTCAACACATTCGTCACAGATGAAGACCGAGGGGCCGGCGATCAGCTTGCGAACTTCATGCTGACTTTTTCCACAAAAAGAGCAATAGAGCAGCTTTCCATCATCGCCTTTTGGTCTTGTCATCACTCATACAGGCACCCTCTCAAACAAAAACTTCAAATCGATGAAAAATCGATCCTACCAACCGCATATATATAGCCTATGATATCCGATTACAAGCACTTAGCAAGGATCACTGTAACTTCTCAATAACCCAGTGCAGATGGATAACTTTCAGGTGGGTGCAGTGACACCTTTTTGGGACGTACAGCAGCAGGGATGCTGCTGTACGCGTACAGGATCTATTCACTGCGTCTCCTGAAAAGGTGTTACTGCGCCCCCATGGCACGAACTTTTTGAGAAGTTACGGATCGCTGCTGTCATAGACTGCTGTTCTCCGGTAAAAAAACACCTCTCTTGGGGGTGGTATCTCTTACTCTGCTATCTGCGGCCGCTGATCCAACACCGTGTCTATCAGGCCGAAATCAGCCGCCTCTTCGCCGCTCATGAAATTATCCCGTTCAGTATCCCGCTCAATCTTCTCAAGAGACTGGCCGGTATGCTTGGACATCAAACCGTTCAATCTGTCACGCAGAAGAAGAATTTCTTTTGCGTGAATCTCGATATCTGTAGCCTGCCCTTGGAATCCCCCCAAAGGTTGATGAATCATCATCCGGGAGTTGGACAGGCAGAACCGTTTACCCGCCTCGCCACCTGCCAACAGAAATGCTCCCATACTGGCCGCCTGACCTATGCACATAGTGCTCACATTGGGGCGAACAAATTGCATAGTGTCATAGATCGCCAAACCAGCGCTGACAGACCCCCCTGGGGAGTTAATGTAGATATGGATATCTTTGTCCGGGTTTTCCGACTCTAGAAACAGCAGCTGTGCGACAATCAGATTGGCCATCTGATCCTCTACCGTACCGACCAGGAAGATCACGCGCTCCTTCAGCAGCCTGGAATAGATATCATAGGAGCGCTCTCCCCTTGCCGTCTGTTCAACGACCATGGGAATCAAGCCCAAACCTTTTACACCCAGCCCACCCATGTTACTGATATCGGTCATCGTTGCGAAATCCTTAATTTAACCAAGTTGAGTATAGGCTCTGATCTGGCTGATCATTAGCCGATTTGGGTATACCCTAAATTAAAGGGGTGGCAGAAGCCACCCCTAAAAGACCACTGAACTATTGCAGAAAATAGCTAGGCATCTTCTGCGGCCGCAGCAGGCTGTGGGTTCATGATCTCATCAAAGGTAGATGCTGTATCCTCAACCTTCACTCGCTCCAGAATCCAATCTACCACCTGCTCTTCGATAACGACATTCTCAACAGCAGAAAGTTGCTCCCTATTACTATAGTAGTAGTCGATCACATCCTGTGGCTCCTCATAGGTGGAAGCAAACTGCTCAACCTTCTCACGAACCCGCTCTTCATCGAGCTTGATATCATTCTCTTTGATGATCTCGGCGGTCAAAAGCCCTAGGGAGACACGTTTCTTGGCCTGATCTTCAAACAGACTCAGGGGCAGATCAACATCGCTGGACTGACCACTCTGCTGCATATTCGCTCTGGTTTGCTGCAACAGCGCTTGGGACTCCTGCTGAATTAGCCCCTGCGGTACTTCGATATCGTTGGCCTCAAGCAGCACATTCATCGCCTGCTCTTTCTCCATGCCTTTGATGCGATCACTCAATTCGCGCTCCATGTTCCCAAGAATATCCTTTCTCATCGCCTCAACACCCCCTTCCAGGGTATCGAAAGACTTGGCAAACTCATCATCCAACTCTGGCATCACCGACTCAGCCACCTTGGTAACTTCAGCCTCAAATGTCGCGGCCTTACCTGCCAGGTTATCTGCCTGATAATCTTCGGGGAAAGTGAGTTCAAGAGTACGCTCCTCACCCGCCTTCGCACCAACCAGACCCGACTCGAAGCCTTCGATCATGCTGCCGGACCCCAGTATCAGAGCGATACCATCGGCCGAACCGCCTTCGAATGCCTCGCCGTCAATAAAGCCTTTGAAGTTAATAGTCAGCTGGTCACCATCCTGAGACTCACGCTCTACATCGTTCCAGGTGGCCCGCTGGCTACGCAGCTTCTCGATCATCGCCTCCACATCGGAGTCGGCGACCTCCGCCACGGGGCGGTTAACAACGGCCTCTGACAGATCGTTGAGCTTAACCTTGGGCATCACCTCAAAAATGGCGGTGTATCCCATGGCGCCTTCCGCCACATCATCATGGGGCTCAATGGATGGCTCTCCGGCAGCTCCAGCTTCTCTTTCGCCAACGCTTGAAAATAGCTCGACTTAACCAGATCACCAAAGATCTCCTGACGTACCTGCTCAGTAAACTTCTTGCGAACCACCGACATCGGCACCTTGCCGGGGCGAAATCCATCCAGATTGGCGGTGCGGGAGACATCTTTCAGGCGCTGCTCCACTGCCTCATTAATCATCTCGGCAGGTAGCTCCACCGTCATCCGACGTTCAAGCCCTTCTTTAGATTCAACCGAAATTTGCATGAAAACCTCTCCGGCGGTCTCGCCGCCACTCTAAACTCTGTAGCCGTTATCGTAAAAAGCCGTCACTCCATGTGACGGCAATGAAATATGGTGCGAAAGGGGAGACTCGAACTCCCACATCTTACGATACCAGAACCTAAATCTGGCGCGTCTACCAATTCCGCCACTCTCGCCTTGGTCAAGCGCATAATTAACGCACCAACCAAACGACCATTATACATTGTCGTGAAGCTCGATTCTAATCCGAATGAGGTGAATTTTCACTGAACCGCCACTTTTTTCCGTTAGAATGGGATGATTCTATCGATTCCCTGCCAGGTACACTCCAGAAAGATGCGAATGTTGACTCTTTTCACCCTGTTGGTGCTGGGCGCTCTGCTACTGAGCGCGCTGATCAACTACCCCCTCTACCTTCTTATAGGGGAGAGTATCAACGCAGGTCCAAATAAGCTGATCAATACCACTGGGAAATTGCTCGCCATCCCCGGCTTCATCATTATTCTCCGCTATCTATCGATCGCTGATAAGCAGGGTCTGGGTTATGCTCTGCCGCGCAAGGAGTTTATTCGTGAGTTGTTAAGAGGCTGGCTCAGCGGCCTGGGGATACTTTTGGCTCTCAGTGTAGCGCTCCTTGTACTCGGTATCCGCATATTCAAACCGATCCCAGATGACCTTGTGGTACTTCTACTTAAGACGGCGGTTACTGCACTCATTGCAGGTCTTTTGATCGGCTTTATCGAGGAGACTTTCTTCCGCGGCGGCCTCTTTACCGCGTTACGCAAGCGCCACACCTTTATCTCCACCATGCTGCTGTCGAGCCTGCTCTATGCTGCAATGCACTTTATCGACCCACCAGCACTAGCTCAGGGTGACGCTGTAACATGGGGTAGTGGGCTAAATATACTCTCCGGGACATTTGATCAACTGGGAATGTGGCGCACCTACGACTCTTTTCTGGCACTGTTTGTACTCGGAATGTTCTTCGCGCTGGTACGAGAGCGCACCGGTAATATCGCCTACTGTATAGGGCTTCACGCCGCTTTTGTCTTCATCATTAAGATGACACGGAAATTCACGCTGGTAGATGACCTCAACCCGGCCAGTTTTTTAGTGGGCTATTACGACGGAATGATCGGTTATCTCTCTGCCGCTGGACTACTAATCCATCTACTGCTGGCCTACCGTTTCTGGAGACGACCAACAGGGTGAACAATCCGTTTGATTGCCGGAAATGAACACCCATAAATCACTGCTGTCCCGTTAACTTTGTAGTATTTTTCAGTAACTCCTTGTGTGATGGTGTTTTTTAGGGCGTATATATCAACAGCAACATGACATACTACAATAGAACATTCCCTCTCCCTATGAGGGAGAGGGCCAGGGTGAGGGTGAATTAAATCAAC
>MOXH01000028.1_pt1 | contig 29140 bp, 29 predicted proteins | sample 1471181 | NCBI WGS metagenome assembly MOXH01 (sample SAMN05806436, study PRJNA327811) | mollusc metagenome | isolation source: Phylotype A (SB4) bacterial symbionts from gill | host: Thyasira cf. gouldii | place: Canada: Bonne Bay, Newfoundland | collected 2010-05-07
TTATGACTTGCTTAGAGGCTCCTGGTGGAAATATCTCCCAAATAGGTATTAGCTGAATAGTTACTTTATTTTTGATCTCTTTAGTTACCGGTAGAGGAGCAAGTCGATGAACGAGCATGAGAAAATCAAACTATGTTGAGTTTCCAGCAATAGATATTAGAGGCCAGCAAAACATTTTTTACAGAAGTATTCGGTTGGTCATTTGTAGACTATGGTCCAGAATATACGGCATTCTCAGATGAGGGCGTCAATGGTGGTTTTTATAAATCAGAGCTATCCGCCTCTACAGAAAAGGGTAGTGTGTTGATCGTTTTTTACAGTGAAGCGCTGGAGGCCACGCAAGCAAAAATCGAGGCTGCCGGTGGCTCAATTGTAAAACCAGTATTTAGCTTTCCAGGGGGACGCCGTTTCCACTTTGCAGATCCCAATAACAGTGAGTACGCAGTTTGGTCAGATAAATGAAAGTGATTCTTGAGTCGACAATCAGCTGCCCAGAGTGCGGCCATAAAGAGACGGAACAGATGCCTGAAGACGCCTGCCAGTACTTCTATGAGTGCAAGGGGTGTGGTGTGTTGCTCCGGCCACTAAAAGGCGATTGCTGTGTTTTCTGCTCGTTTGCTGATGTTCCATGCCCACCCATTCAGCAGGAGAAGGGGTGTTGTGTAAAATAGGCCAACAACCACATCTAGCCAGCTGGGGTTGACATAAAAAGTTGGTAACTATTCAGGTATACCCATTTTTGGACTGCTTTCACCAGGGGTCGGGCATATTTTATGCCGCACTTACCTGTAGGAGCGTTTTCTTGAGGCGCGATGGGCGTTGCACAGCTCCTGCCATATTCCATCGTCCCGAGGGCGGGGCTCCTACTCGTCTGCTGGGTAAGGATAAAAGTGTACCGGCTCCACTGGACTATTGACCCCCCTGTCTGTGGGCGGTAGCTTGTTGCTCCTCACTGTTACCTCTATGGGTGAATCACTCCAATGAAAGAGACCACACGCCTGATCAACCTCGACAGTAGCCACAACCAAGTGTCGGGCAAGCCCCTATCAACGATCAATCCACCTCTCTACCATGCCTCTACGGTGCTGTTCGAGCGGTGTGAAGATCTCTATCTGGCCAATACCGGTAGCTATAAAGGTGCCACTTACGGCACTGATCGCCTACCCCTTCAAACCGCCTTCGAAGAGGCGATCACCGGTCTTGAGGGGGGTGAGCTGACACGAGCATTCCAGTCAGGGATTTCAGCCATCACTCACACCTTTCTTGCCTATGCCGACAGTGGTGATCATATCCTTGTTTGCGATAACGTCTATGGTCCAGGTGTTCACTTTTGTCGCAAAGTGCTCCCAAGATTCAACATTGAGGTGGATTTTGTCCCTTCAGCTGTAGGGGCGGATATAGCCGACTATATCAAGCCGAATACGCGCATGATATTTCTGGAGTCTCCCGGCTCCAACACTTTTGAGATCCAAGATATCCCGGCAATCACTGCTATCGCCCGTGAGCAGGGGATTATCACAGTTATCGACAACACCTGGGCAACACCGCTCTACCTCAAGCCCCTTGCCCTGGGTGTCGATATCTCCATCCATTCGGTGACTAAGTATATCTCCGGTCACTCCGATCTGTTGATGGGAACGGTTACCGCCAATCAGCAGTATGCCGGGGTACTGGCGGATTACTACCGTTGCCTGGAGATCTACGCCTCTGCGGACGACTGCTATCGGGCGCTGCGTGGTATCAAAACCCTCGGTGTGCGCCTGCGTCAACATGAAATCGCGGCACTGGAGATAGCTCGCCGATTGGAGGTTGATGATCTGGTGGAGGCGGTTATCCATCCCGCGCTGCCGTCACACCCTCAGCATGAGCGATGGAAACGGGACTTCACCGGCTCAACTGGCCTTTTTGCATTCATCTTTAAGAGTGACTATTCGGATGAGACGATTGCTGCTTTCGTCAACGACTTGGAGTTGTTCGGTATTGGCTACAGTTGGGGCGGCTTCAAGAGCCTGATCACGGTTGGCCGATATAAGCGTGTAGGGCCTTCTCTCTATGCAGGAAGGAATATGATTCGGCTCAGTATCGGCCTAGAGGATGTGGGCGACCTGATGCATGACTTGGAACAGGCCTTTGCTCGCCTGGGGGTGGGGCTCTGAAAAAAACCAAGTATGGCGTGTAGTTAACAATAGACACACTTTATTTGTGTAATAATTTCGGCCGGTTATGCACAATTGAGGTACTCGTGAGTTAAATGGCTTATTTCAGTTGTGGACTGCAATATTAGTAAACACTAAATATATTTAACCTGTTGTATTTATTGAAAATAAATATAACTGTCTATTTTTTCGACAATTTAATGGAAAGTGCCTGTTATACCGCTGTTGAGAGGGGTTTCCATAGGTTGTACACAGAGTTATCCACAGAATTTGTGGAGAAGTTTTGCTACTTCACTCGGCAGCAGTAGGGTTAATGATTGAGGCAAACTCAGGTAAAGTGTGCCGATGCCTGATGAACCCATTTTACGGGGTGGCGGTTGCCGCCCCTCTCTACAGTTTTTTGACTATCTGCCACCGCCCGGGTGCGACAGCTCCGGCCCTGACGCCGGGGGTACGGTTGCAGGTGCCTTTTGGGCATGGTAATCGTTGCGGCGTGCTGTTTGCGGTAGTGTCGGAATCGGTATTTGAGCGTGAAAAGTTAAAACGGGCGATAAAGCAGTTGGATGAAGAGCCGCTCTTTTCAGCGGACGATCTCAATCTGCTGCAGTGGGTGGCGGGCTACTACCAGCACCCTATCGGTGAGGTGGTGGCCAATGCGCTGCCCGTTCGGTTGCGCAAAGGAGAGCGGCAGGTAGGGATGACTCACCGGGTATGGTGCCTGACATCCGACGGGCAGGCTCAGTCTCCAGAGAGTCTTAGCCGAGCGCCCAAGCAGGCACTACTCTTGGCGCTGTTGGCCGACGCGCCCCAAGGGCTGACTCAGGAGATGATCACCTGCGAGGCGGGTGAGTGCCGCAGCGTGTTGGCAAGAATGGAAGAGAAAGGGTGGGTGGCTTCCTCTCAGGAGCTGTTGGAGGCGGTGCTTGATAGGCCCACCGAGACGCCCCCCCGGCTCCATAGTGAGCAGCGCATTGCGGTGGATGCGGTTGTTGAAGATGGAGGTGGGTTTGGCATCTACCTGCTCGACGGAGTGACCGGCAGTGGTAAGACAGAGGTCTATCTCAATCTCATCAAAGTGTGCCTTGAGCAGGGGCGGCAGGCATTGGTACTGGTGCCTGAGATTGGTCTTACACCACAGCTGACGCACCGTTTTGAGCGTCGGGTGGGGGGGGGTGGGTGGTGCGTGCACTCGGGGGCTGGCGGCCGGTGAGCGTGAGCGTGCCTGGCATGAGGCCCGGCTGGGGCGCGCCCGTGTAATCCTGGGAACCCGCTCTGCACTGTTTACCCCCCTGCCACGCCTCGGTCTGATTCTGGTTGATGAGGAGCATGATCTCTCATTCAAGCAGCAGGATGGATTTAGGTATTCCGCCCGGGATATTGCGGTGATCCGTGGCCAGCGGGCCAATTGTCCCGTCATGCTGGGTTCGGCAACGCCCTCCCTTGAGAGTCTGCACAACGCCCGAAGCGGGCGCTACCGGCACCTGTGGCTGACACGACGTGCCGGTGAAGCGAAGCCACCCCGTCTCGACCTCCTCGATATCCGTTCGGTCAGGCTCCAGGCTGGCGTTTCACCGGTGCTGATGCGGATGGTGAAAGAGGAGCTGGCTGCTGGTAACCAGGTACTGCTGTTTCTCAATCGACGCGGTTATGCCCCGGTACTCACTTGCCATGACTGCGGCTGGGTGGCGCAGTGCCATCGCTGCGATGCCCGTATGACCCTGCATGCGGCGAGTCGCATCCTCTGGTGCCACCACTGCGGCTCACAAAAAACGGCTGCAGCCGCAGTGTCCTGAGTGTAAGGGTGATGACCTACGCCCTTTGGGGCAGGGTACCGAAAGGCTAGAAGAGCTGCTGGAGCAGCAGCTGCCTGATGTTGCTATTGTCCGTATAGATCGGGATACCACCCGCCGCAAGGGGAGTCTTGAGCGGCTACTGCAAGAGATTAAAGAGGGTAAGCACTCACTACTGTTGGGAACCCAGATGTTGGCGAAAGGGCACCACTTTCCCGATGTCACCCTGGTGGGCATTCTGGATGTGGATCAAGGGCTGTTCAGTGCCGACTACAGAGCCTCTGAGCGCATGTCGCAGTTGATTATACAGGTAGCTGGACGGGCGGGCCGGGCGCAGAAACCAGGTAGAGTGGTGGTGCAGACACGCCATCCTGATCATCCGCTGATGCAGCTTTTGATAAGAGAGGGCTATAGCGCCTATGCTGTTGAGGCGTTGGCAGAACGCAGAGAGACGCGATTCCCCCCCTACAGCTATCATGCGCTGTTGCGTGCCGAAGGTCCCAAAGAGGGCGCTCCACGGGAGTTTCTTGATGAGGCGGGCGGCCTTGGCTGGGCAGCTGGTTGAACAGGGTGTCGAGCTATGGGGGCCAGTGCCGGCCCCGATGGAGCGGCGAGCAGGGCGCTTCCGTGCACACCTATTGATTCAGTCTGATCGGCGGAGTGTGCTACAGAGGTTGCTCTCCCAGTGCATACCTCAACTTAGCAAACTCAAGTCATCCCGCAGGGTGCGTTGGTCGATCGATGTTGATCCTCAAGAGATGTTTTGATAGGGCGATTGTGGTTGAGATTAAATTCAAAAATTGGACGCTGCGGACTACGCAACGTAGACTACGATATATATTCATGAATATTTTTCCTGGAGGTGGGTTGTGCATGCCACTAATGTAAGAAATCTAAAGAAAAACCCCTCTCTCGCACTACGTCAGGCGGAGGAATCCCCGGTACTGGTGCTGAAGGGCGATCAACCCAATGCGCTGATCGTGCATCTGGATAAATCCGTGACCGAGGCGGAAGAGTCAGTGAAACCGGCGCTGGCGGCGACTCTATTCAAGGACGGAACACTTTCCCTTGGTGGCGCCACTCGCTTGAGCGGAATACCTATGAAGGCGTTTCTCCAGTACCTCGTGGAGTTGGGTATAGATGTTGTCCGCCTGATGAAACCACAGAACATGAAACCCGTGATCTAACCAAATGGCTCGCATCGTAATCGCTGATGCGGGCCCGCTGATTGCATTTGCCGGGATTGATGGGCTTTCCATCCTGCAAAAGCTATTTTTCGAAGTCTGCATTGTCGAGTCCGTAAGGGATGAATGCTTGGCCAAGAGCGGTGCGGATGCTCAAAAGATCGAACTCGCCGTAAAGGAGAGTTGGCTGGCTATAAAGCCTGCTGGAAAAGAGCGTCACCCACTTTCACCAAGCCTGGGGTTTGCTGAAAGTGATTCAATAGGATTCGCCCTGAAGACACCGGAGAAAGCACTGCTGATAATGGATGACCGTCTAGCGAGACGTTATGCACTGCACAAAGGCTTGAATATTGTCGGGACGGTTCGCCTGCTCGATCTGGCGGAACAGCGTGGGTTGATCGAAAGCGCTGAGGAGTGCATTCAAGAGATGTCTGATTCAGGCTACCGTGTCTCTAGTGAAATACTGAAGAAAATCCGGGCTGGGTAAAGATTGCACGGCCATGACTCCAACCCCCTTTCCAAAGAGATTATCCAAGACAGGAAAGAATGTATCACTACCAAATTTGGAACTGACACTCTGGCTCACAGGGTATTTTAAAGAGCCGGATCAAACACCCGGCTGATTATAGAAGCAGGAAGCAAGATTCACTCAATGAAATGGCGCAAGACCTTGCCCCTTACTTCCAGCGCTTGAAATCAGCAACCCAGTCAAAGGGATCGCATCGTAATCATCGGTGCGGACACGCTGATTGCACTTACCGATGTAATCAAGCGTTTCAGAAATTGGCTGGTTGATAGCGGATTAAAAGATAAAACCATAAACAGGCATATTGATAACGTAATTTTTTACATCAATGTATACTTGCTTCATGACGAGGTTATACCTGCAAAAGAAGGCGTCTCATCAATTAATGGTTTTTTTGATTATTTTTTCCCAAGAAAAGCCATGTGGTCAAGTAAGGCATCAACAAGAGAAACAGTTGCCAGCTTAAAGAAATTTTATAAATGTTTGGCTGAAATTGGACTAATGGAGGAATTTGATTACAGATTTTTACTGTCAGAGGTAAAACAAAATAAGGAAGATTGGCTAGAACATTATGACAATCAAAGTAACTGGTAATTCATCTAACATATGGCTCCAGCGGATGCACCAAAGGCTGACGCCTCTGAGCGTTGACGTTAAGCGCGTAATTGAGTGAGAGATAATAATGGAGATACTGGCTTTTATACTCGTCTCAATCGGCATTATCGTCATACCAGGCCCTAATGTCATGATTATTGTATCTACTAGCATTTCGCATGGTAAATTGCGTGGCCTGCAAACTGTCGCAGGTACTAGTTCTGCCATGGCCATTCAGTTATTTATTGCGGCTGTTGGTACTGCATGGTTTGTGGCGTCCCTCACAGAGGGGTTTCATTTACTTAAATGGGTTGGCGTAGCTTACTTGGTGTATTTAGGCGTCAGGCATCTGATTAATGCCCGAACTCAGTCGCATCACTCAATAACGGCATTTGGATCATTCCAAAGAGGTTTTTTGGTTTCTCTTACTAACCCAAAAACAATTTTGTTTTTTAGTGCATTTCTCCCGCAGTTCGCAATAGCATCAGAGCCATATGTACCTCAAATAGCGCTACTTTCTGTAATTTTCTTGCTGCTGGCTATAAGCCTGGATTCAGGCTACGTATTGCTGTCAAATACTTTGGCAGCGTTAGTGAGAAATAAAGAGCTCACCAAATATCAAAACGGCGTAAGCGGTCTATTGTATTTGGGGGCAGGGGCTGCCTTGGCGGCAACAAAATATCGGTAGAGCAAAGACCAGTGGGTCAGCTCTAACACTCCAGCATTAGCGTCATGTTTTGCCAATGGTCAGCCCCCTAAGAGTTGAATTTGCTGCGATATCGGGGGCAAGTCTTTACTTTTGCATAACGTGTGCGTAGTGCTTACCCATGGCAAGATCACTGCGAATTGAATTTCTAGAGCCCTGTTTCACGTCACCTCAATAGGTGATGGATGGGATGAAATCTACTTCGACGCCCAAAACTCATTTACTTATTATTTCGTGAGCCCTTGGTAAACTCAGGTCATCCCGCAGAGTGCGCTGGTAACCGGGCTCGCTGAGTAATTACACTCCTTGCAGATTAGAGGTTATCAAAGATGAGGGTTCCTGCTATTCTTCCGGGTTCTAATTTTTTCACTGTTTTCAGGTAGAAGATGAAATTACAGATCCAGCAGTTGGTCTCCACCGCACTCCAGAATATCGCTGCAGAAGGCGTTATTCCCACTGACCAGATTCCCCAGCCGATTATCGAGCGGCACGGGACACCCAGCATGGGGACTTTGCCTGCAATGTCGCGATGGTGCTGGCGAAGGTGGCTCGTTGTCGTCCCAGAGATCTGGCAGAGAAGCTGGTAGCGGCGTTGCCTGAGGCGGTGCTGGTGGATAAGGTGGAGATCGCAGGTCCCGGTTTTATCAACTTCTATCTGGCCAAGGGGGCTTATCTCTCGTTGATACCCGAAGTGCTCAGCCGTGGGTATGACTTTGGCCGTAGTGACCTAGGCAAGGGGAAGCGGGTCCAGGTGGAGTTTGTCTCCGCCAACCCCACCGGCCCCCTTCACGTCGGCCACGGCCGTGGGGCCGCCTACGGTGCGGTGGTGTCTGATCTGCTGGCGGCGGTGGGTTTTGAAGTGCATCGGGAGTACTACGTCAACGATGCTGGTCGGCAGATGGAGATCCTTGCGACCAGCGTCTGGCTACGTTACCTGGAGTTGTGCGATGAGACGCTCACCTTCCCATCCAATGGCTACAAAGGCGACTATATCTGGGATATTGCTGCCACCCTCCACCGTGAGCACGAAGAGGCCTATAAGCAGAGTGCCGAGGTGGTGTTCGACGGCATTGTTGCCGATGAGCCCGCAGGTGGTGATAAAGAGCTGCATATTGATGAGCTTATTGTTCGTGCCAAGGAGCTGCTCGGTGATAACCGTTACCGCTTTGTCTTTGAGCTGGCCATCAATACCATTCTGGATGATATCCGTGATGATTTGGCCCTGTTCGGGGTTAAATATGACCAGTGGTACTCAGAGCGCAGCCTGACAGAATCGGGTGTGGTTACTAAGACGCTTGAGCGCCTGCGTGAGAGCGGTCATGTCTACGAGAAGGATGGGGCGCTCTGGTTCAAGTCTACCGATTTTGGTGATGAGAAAGATCGGGTGGTGGTACGCGACAACGGTCAGACGACCTACTTCGCCTCTGATATTGCCTACCATATGGATAAGTTGGAGCGTGGCTTTGATCGGGTGATTGATGTCTGGGGTGCCGATCACCACGGCTATGTGCCGAGGGTTAAAGCGGCGATGGAGGCGGTTGGTGACGACCCCTCTAAACTGGATGTGCTGCTGGTGCAGTTTGCCAATCTCTACCGTGGCGGCGAGAAGGTGCCGATGTCCACCCGCTCCGGCTCTTTCGTTACACTGCGGGAGCTGCGTAAGGAGGTGGGTGCTGACGCTGCCCGTTTTTTCTACGTTATGCGCAAGTGTGAGCAGCACCTCGATTTTGATCTCGATCTCGCCAAGTCCCAGTCCAGCGATAACCCGGTCTACTACGTTCAGTATGCCCATGCCCGGGTCTGCAGTGTGCTACGTCAGGCTGCGGAGAGAGGGATCGATGTTGAGGTCAGTGAGGGTGGAGCCAACCTTGAGCGTCTGGTCGAAGGGCATGAGCTGGCCTTGCTCAAGACCCTGGCACGCTACCCGGAGGTGGTGGAGGTGTCCGCTTTGAATGAAGAGCCTCATCAGCTCACACACTATCTGCGAGAGCTGGCCAACGACTTCCACACCTACTACAACGCCCACCCCTTCCTGGTGGATGATGATGGGCTAAGGGATGCGCGTATCAAGCTGATTCTGGCGGCCCGGCAGGTACTGAAAACGGTCTTAACCTGCTGGGTGTCTCAGCACCGGAGAAGATGTAAGTGGCGAAAGATTATAAGAGCCGGGCCAATCCACCGAAGAGCTCCAACGGTGCACCTGTTTCCGGCTGGGTCTGGTTTATTAGCGGGCTGATGCTAGGCTTGCTGGTAAGCGGTTTGGTCTGGCTGAAAATCACTCCTCACAACCCTGCCTCGGCATTACCCCCAGCCGTTGTGAAGCAGAAACAGAAAGAGCCGAAGCAGAGTACGAAAAAGGCTTCTGCACCTAAGCTCCGTTTCGACTTCTATACCATTCTTCCCGAAATGGAGGTGGTAGTGCCTGACCCTGAGCCGGAAGCTACTCCTCCCTCAACTTCTGTTTCAGGAGCGACAGCTAATCCGCTGTCGCCAGCCGCTAAAGCTACAGTCGACTATATGCTACAGATGGGTTCGTTCAGAAAGATGGCAGATGCCGATCGCCTCAAAGCAAGCATGGCACTGATAGGCCTCGAGGCGGAGATACAGAGTGTTACCATCAACGACGGTGAGATCTTCCATCGTGTCCGTAGTGGCCCCTATACCCGCAAACAGGTCAACAGCCTGCGGACCCGTTTGAGTGCTAACAACATCAACAGTCTGATGATTAAACTGAAAAAGTGAGGTGGCCTTAAACTTAGATTCTGTAGTTGACTGCTCCATTCTGAGATTAACTTACTGATATGAATGCTATTGATTTCGATTGACCATTTCACCTGCGGGGTGAGTCACACCTCACGCCGTCCAACTGCAGATTCTAGGTTGAATCATCCCTGAGCAAGCCGCGATCGACTGCTTATTACCGGGCAGACTTCAGGACCGATTTTGGGGCTAAAAAAAAAAGCCGCCCAAGAAGGGCGGCACAAGTTGGAGTTGGTGCGATAAACGCACCTGCCGACACCGCTGCTGCACGGCACCGACACTAAGTGGTTTGGAACAAGTTCCGCACCTGCCTTATATGGTGGTTAAGGCGTATCTCGCCAAGGGCGTGATACCGTTATTTAATGCATTAAGCGCGCCTGTTTTGTACTCCACAATTTAATTAATTAATATTTCTATGGATAACAGCGACGTATACCTATTTTGGGTAGATGCGATTGCCCTTTGTCGTCAGGTTCTTTTCTGATATGTGTATGTTTTGTGCCAATAGTGGCGTGTATGTGGGATGATATGTGTCAATGATGGCAGTTTTGAGAGGTGATAGGAATGACGGTAGCTCCGGCTGAAATTAGAGCGATGCTGGATGGCATCACTGAACCGGCAATCCTGCTCTCTCCGGATTACCGAATTCTGGCGGTCAATCGTGTGTATCAAAATATCCACGGCCAGAGTGCCACAGTAGTAGATCGCCACTGTTATGAAGTGTCTCATGGTAATGGAATTCCCTGTGGGCTCAATGGTGAGTCCTGCCCGATGGAAGTTGCGCGTGAAACCCGCGAGCCTCAGCGAGCATTTCACCTTCACCACTCTTCCCGGGGTGATGAACACGTAGAGGTTGAGGGTCGCCCGATATTTGATGAGCGGGGTGAGCTTCACTATTTTGTTGAGATTATCCGACAGTCCAGGGCGGCCAGTACTCAAGCTGAAAGCCACGGTATGGTAGGGCGGTCACCCGCCTTCAACCGAATGTTGGAGCTGGTCCAGCGAGTGGCGCCAAGTGAGACGGCAGCTTTGCTGCTTGGGGAGTCGGGTACTGGCAAGGAGTTGGTGGCACAGGCGATACATGATCTGAGCCCTCGTCGTGGTGCGATGTTTGTTCCGGTAGAGTGTTCTGGGTTGACAGAATCGCTATTCGAGAGTGAGCTCTTTGGACATGAAAAGGGGGCTTTTACCGGTGCTCACAGCGCTAAATTGGGATTAGTTGATGCGGCCAAGGGTGGCACCCTGTTTCTTGACGAGGTGGGGGATATTCCCCTTAGCCTCCAGGTTAAACTGTTGCGCCTGCTTGAGACTAAAACCTACCGTTCTGTCGGCGGGCTTGAGACGCGACACGCTGATTTTCGCCTTATCTGCGCCACTCACCGGAACCTCAAGGAGATGGTTGCCGCCAGTCGTTTCCGTAGCGACCTTTACTACCGTATCAGCACATTTCCTATAGGGTTGCCGCCATTGCGCCAGCGGGAAGGGGATCTTCTGTTGCTGGTAGAAACGCTATTACGGCGAATTGCAGGTGCCGAGAATAAACGGCTCTCAAATGACGCGCTGGCTTACCTCTCCAATTATGATTTCCCAGGAAATATCAGAGAACTAAGGAATATTCTTGAACGCGCCAGCCTGATGACGGATACCGACCTGATTAAATCCCGGCATCTCTCGGATGAGTGCCTGGAGGGGGAGGATCCGCCACCAGACTTTGCTATCTACCCACTATCAGAGGTTGAGCAGCGATATCTGGCAGAGGTTTCGGCCCGTTTTAGTGGTGACAGAAAAGAGCTGGCGGAAAAGCTGGGTGTCAGTGAGCGCACCCTGTTTCGCAAACTGCAGAAGATTAATCCTAGAAACCACAATTGACCGCTCCAATTGGGTAATTTCTAAAAAAACCGTGCCATAGGGGGGCAGTAATACCTTTTCAGGAGACGCGGTGAATACCTCCCTGTACGCTCACAGCAGCATCCCTGCTGCTGTACGTTCTGAAAAGGTGTCACTGCACCCACCTGAAAGTTACCCATCTGCACTGGGTTATTGAGAAGTTACCAGAATGGAGCGGTCAACTGCGAAATCTAGGACAGGCTCCTGAGGTTCAATGCACCTCGCGGTCACGAACACCCAGCAGATAGAGAATACCATCGAGACCGAGGGTGGAGATGGCGTGGCGCGCGTTCTTACGCACTACCGGCTTGGCGTGGAAGGCGACACCCAGGCCAGCGATGCTGAGCATCGGCAGGTCATTGGCACCGTCGCCGACAGCAATGGCTTGCTGGAGGCTGATACCCATCTCGGTGGCCATCTTCTGTAGCAGCTCCGCCTTCTTGGCACCATCTACCACCTCACCGGTCACTTCGCCGGTGAGGCAGCCATCGCGGATATCGAGCTCATTGGCGGAGATGCAGTCCACCCCCAGTTTTTTTTGCAGGTGGCGCGCAAAGTAGGTGAAGCCGCCGGAGAGTATGCCAACGCGGTAACCCATCCGCTTCAGGTTGGAGATCAGTCGCTCCGCTCCTTCGGTAATCGGCAGCTCATCCGCAATCTCTTTCAGTACCGACTCATCTAGCCCTTTGAGCAGAGCCATGCGCTGCCGGAAACTCTCCTTGAAGTCGATATCCCCCCGCATTGCCGACTCAGTGATCTCCGCTACCTGTTGACCGACACCCGCCGCCTTTGCCAACTCATCGATCACCTCTACCTGGATCAGGGTAGAGTCCATATCGAAGACAATCAGCCGCCGGTTGCGACGATAGAGGTCGTCGGCTTGAAACGCCACATCAAGCTCGTTGGTGTGGCTGATCTCCAGCAGCTCCTGGCGCAGTGTGGCGACATCATCCCCTTCGCCACGAATGGAAAACTCGACGCAGGCACGGCGATGGCTGTTGGGCAGGTTAAGTGAAAAACGGCCGGAGAGGCGGGTGATGCCGTCGATATTAAAGCCGTTATTCGATACCACCTTGGCGATGTGAGAGAGATTGTGCGCGGTCAGCTTGCGTCCCAACAGGGTGACGATATAGCGTGGCTTACCCTGTAGTCCGACCCAACGTTCATACTCAGCCTCCTCAATAGGGGTGAAGTTGATCTGCAGACTCAGCTGATGGGCTTGAAACAGCAGATCCTTCAGTACCGGGCCGGACTGTGCCTCGGTAGGTACTTCAAGCAGCATCCCCAGGGAGAGGTGCTCATGGATAACCGCTTGGCCGATATCGAGGATATTGACGCCGTTATCGGCCAGTACGTTGGTAAGGGCCGCTGTCAGTCCAGGATGATCCTTGCCGGTGACGTTTAACAAGATGATTTCACGCATGCTAGAGCCCGTCACTCCCATCGTGGAGTTCGGGCTCCAGGTTGGGTGGCATCTGTAGGTAATAGCCCTGTTGATCCAGGCTATTAAGTACTTTATCGATATCTTCACGGGCAAGCGGACGCCCTGGGTGAAGCGCTAGCTCCATCACCAGTGAAGGGGTGCCGAACCTTTTCATTAGCGCTTCGGGGAGTTCATCGAAAGCATCCTCCTGAGTAAGATAGAGATACATCTCATCTTTGCGGTTGCTACGGTAGATCCAGCAGGGGATAGTGTCGTTGTCAGGTGGACTCATTGAAGCTCTTATCTGTTGCCGTGTGGTTGCTGCACTATTCTAACACCGAACCGCCAGTGTCAGTTTGAATCAGTGCCCTTTTGGCGGTGGCATTCAGCTGTCTGATCTCCCACTCTCTACGACAGGCGCTAGCCCGATCCTTAACCTGCTCGCAGTAGACCAGCACCACGGGCCGTCTTGCCCGTGTGTAGCGGGCACCTTTGGCGCTGTGGTTATGTTCGTGAAGTCGGCGCTCGAGGTCGGTGGTTATACCGGTGTAGAGCGAGTTGTCCCGGCAGCGCAGGAGATAGACATACCAGTTGTTCATCGCCGCAGTGATCAGTCAGAAAAGAGAAGGTTGTAGGGACGCTGTAGCGCTGTAGCCAACTGTGGCACCGAGAAGTTGCGGCTCTTACGGATAAACTCAGCACCGTCGAGAAAAATCAGCAGGGAGGGCACGGTAAAAATCTGATACTGAGCGGCCACCTCCCGCGCTTGATCGCAGTTGACCTCTTTCAGCGTGATATGGGAAAAGTCGGCAGCGATCATCTTAGCCACCCTCGGCTTGAGGTCACGGCAGACATTGCAGCCAGCGGCGGTGAACCAGACCAGCAGAGCCGGGTTCTCCTGGATCTGCTGCTGTAGTGATTCAAGGGTGGAGATGCTTTCAAATGGATTTGTCATTCAGGTGATACTTGGCAATCTGGTAATTTCTCAATAATTCCGTGGATTGTGGTTACAGTCCCTCCTTTTCAGGAGACGCCATGAATACCTCCCTGTAGGCATTCAGCGGCATCCCTGCTGCTGAATGTCCTGAAAAGAAGAGTCTGCAAACAGTCGACCTCTTGACGGTTGCATTGAACTATCGAGAAGTTACGCTATTTGTGGTTATACGTTTCCCTGTGTACTCTGTTCTGAGATTTAAAACTCAGAAAAATTCATTCTCACTGATCTCCATGTTGTGGGCAGTCTCCACACTCCCGCTCTCGGCGAGACGGATCTTCAGCGACAGGTTGTTTCTTGAGTCGGCATTGCTCAGCGCTTCCTCCAAGGTGATTTTACCCTCTTTGTAGAGCTGGTGGAGGGCCTGGTCGAAGGTCTGCATGCCGCTCTCTGTTCCCTGCTCCATCGCCTCTTTGACGGCGTGGACATCCCCTTTCTGAATCAGTTCGGCAACAAAGTTGCTGAGTAACATGATCTCCACTGCAGGTACCCGCTTGCCATCCTTGCTCTTTACCAGGCGCTGTGAGACTACCGCCTTGAGGTTGAGTGAGAGGTCCATGTAGAGCTGGTGATGGGCCGTGTCGGGGAAGAAGTTAACAATCCGGTCCAGCGCCTGGTTTGCGTTGTTGGCATGGAGAGTGGAGAGACAGAGGTGGCCGGTCTCGGCGTAGGCGATGGCGTGTGACATGGTCTGGCGGTCTCGGATTTCACCAATAAGGATGACATCCGGCGCTTCGCGCATAGCGTTCTTCAATGCCACCTCGTAGGAGAGGGTGTCCAGTCCTACCTCGCGCTGATCGACCACCGATTTTTGTGAGTGTGAAGAAACTCAACCGGATCCTCAATAGTGAGAATGTGGCCTGTGGTGGTGCTGTTGCGATGGTCGATCATTGATGCCAAGGTGGTCGATTTACCCGAGCCGGTGGAGCCGACCACCAGGATAAGTCCACGGGCCATCATGATCAGGTCACGCAGAGAGGGGGGAAGGCTAAGCTCATCGATGGTGGGGATGTCGCCTTTAATGTAGCGAATTACCATAGCGACATCGCCGCGTTGGCGAAAGACGTTGACACGAAAACGCCCCAGACCACTCATGGAGATAGCTAGATTGGCCTCCATGGTGCGTTCAAATTCTGAGATTTGATCATCACTCATGATCGAATAGGCAAGCGTATGCACTGCACCCTGTCCGAGGGGGGTGTCGCCAATCGGCATGGTGCGTCCTTCCGCCTTTAGGTTGGGGGGCGCGCCGGTACTAAAAAATAGGTCGGAGCCATTTTTCTGAACCATCAATTTCAGATAGGGGATGATCTCCATTATTTTCTCTCCGTCGGCTTGTCTAGTTGTTTTGTAACTGTTCAGCGGCCCCTGTTACGAGGCTATTTTTACCTGGGTTCGAGTCGATTACTCACATGGATGTGGGCAATCGACTCCGAACCCGAGTGCCAGCTGAATAGTGACATTGTTTTATTGATTATCGCTAATTATAGGCGACCTGCAATAGGATAAGTTGAGCTGTTATTTAGAAAATACCTGGGCTACCCATAAAATTCAGTCAAAGATGAGATCAAGCGAGCCACATGGGTGTCTATTGGCGCTTATATTTTAACCTGATGCAACTACCCATCGCGCTTCGGGAAAGCGCTCCTACAGGGAAGTGCTGCGTAAAATGGGAAAAAACGGTAATTTTGCACTAGGCACTCTATTCTCAGGCAGACTCCAGGGGACAAGCTGTGCCTTAGTGGACTATCCTGTGGCTACAGTGAATCAATAGGGGTGGTAAATGGGTAGTGATGAGGTAATAGCAGCCACGGAGTGCTGGATAAAGAGTGTGGTGGTGGAGTTGAACCTCTGTCCCTTTGCCGCTCCGGTGGTGAATGAGAAACGGATTTTCTACACAGTCTCCGATGGCCAGGATGAGACAGCGATCTTTTACGACATGCTGGAGGCTCTGGATCGCTTTCAGCAGATGGATGCGGAGGTGGCGCAGACCGGTTTTCTGATTCTCTCCCAAGGGATGAATGAGTTTGATGAGTTCAACGATTTCTTCGCTGTAGTGGAGCATCTGCTGGATGAGAGTGGCCTCACCGGCACTCTTCAGGTGGTGGGTTTTCATCCAGACTATCGCTTTGTCGGCAGCACAGAGAGTGATCCGGCCAACTACACCAACCGCTCACCCTACCCGATGTTTCATCTGATTCTTGAGGATGATCTGGAGGCTGCCGTGGCCTCCCATCCCGATCCCGGCTCGATTCCACAACGGAATATAAAGCTGTTGCGGGAGTTAGGTGAAGCCGAAATGAAGCGGCGTTTGGCGCCCTGTCGGCAATAATCACCCCTATATCCGTTTATAAGCAGAGTGTGATTGACATTGAAAGTTGTGTGGCTATTTGCTATAGAGTACAGATCTGGTTAGGTTTTCCGTAGTTTTATGCCAGAATAGCAAGTGTTATACGATGTTTTTGCCCATTAAATTCCACAAGAGAATAGAGCAGAGATGGGTAATGAAAAATGGTTTGGTCGACAGTTGCGTGGTCACGAATTTATTTGCGTTTATTCGAGCCGGTGATTACCTGTATTGGTGAACGTGGTTGTTAGGCCTCAGTTATCCAAAGGAGGATAGTTATGAGTAGAGTATCACGAACAATGGGCAATATTTGCCTCACCTGTGGTGTGACCGCCGTTGCGGTCATGGCATTTGTAACGGCGGGTACTTTGATCTGGGTCTACCTGCTGTAGGGTTGAACCCGCTTCACTGTTACAAAGGGCCGGTCAGCAACTGTTGCTGATCGGCCCTTTTCTATTTTATATGGTTCTGTGCAACCGCCCTGTGATCTGGTGTGGAGCAAACTTGTTCGTGATGAACGCCCCTCGGACAAGCTCCGAGGTGCTGATCTGGTCGGTTTCTGGATTTCCGGGCAGACTCTCAGTCAACTACCCAACAGCAGCGACTCCGACTCATCCAACGCTTCGCTTACCTGCAGCCAGGACTCTTCCGTTTCATTGAGGCTGCGATCGACACGGCTCTTTTCCGTCAGCAACTTTTTCAGTTGGGACTTATTCTGCTCTTCGTATATTTCCGCTTGAGCCAGGGTGCTTTCCAGTTTGGCCTGGTTGTCACTCAGCTGCTCCAACTGCTGTTCCAGTTTTTTCAGCTTGTTACGCAGGGGTTGGAGTTGGCGTCTCCGCTCCGCTTCCTGCCGCTTACGCTCCTTGCGGGCGGTGGCGCTATGCTCTTTTTCATCCTCATCGTTGCTGACCGGGTCACCCCTCTCTCTTTCGGCCAGCCAGCGAGGGTAATCGTCCAGGTCGCCTTTGAATTCAGTTACCTGGCCGTTATTCACCAGTAACAGCTGATCGCAGGTGGTGCGCAGCAGGTGGCGATCATGGGAGACCAGTACCATGGCCCCCTCATAATTTTGTAGCGCCAGACTGAGTGCGTGGCGCATCTCCAGGTCGAGGTGGTTAGTGGGCTCATCGAGTAGTAGAAGATTGGGGCGTTGATAGACCAGCAGTGCCAGTACCAGGCGCGCCTTCTCTCCGCCGGAGAAGGGGGCGACCGGACTATCGGCCCGTTCACCTGAAAAACCAAAACCGCCTACAAAGTTGCGCAGTGACTGCTCGCTCGCCTTTCGGTCGAGGCGGGCCAAGTGCTCCAGGGGTGTCTGGTCCAGGTGCAGTTGATCAAGCTGGTGCTGGGCAAAGTAACCGATTTTTAGATCCTGGGCAGTCTCGCGATCACCCTTTTGAAGCTGAAGTGTACCGGCCAGCAGTTTGATGAGTGTCGATTTGCCCGCACCATTGGGACCCAGCAGACCGATACGGTCGCCGGGTGAAAAGCCCAGGCTCAACTGCTCAATGATCCGTATCTCGCCGTAGCCGACATCCACCTTTTCCAGACGCAGCAGGGATTGGGTGACTTCTCCGGTGGCTTGAAGGCGAAGTGAAAAGGTGAGTCGACATGGGCGGGGGCGATCAGCTCCATCCGCTCAAGCGCCTTTAAGCGGCTCTGGGCCTGACGCGCCTTAGTCGCCTGGGCACGAAAGCGATCGACATAACTGCGGATATGGGCGACCTCGCGCTGCTGTTTCTCAAAGGCCGCCTGCTGGTTAGCCAGCCGCTCTGCCCGGGTGTGCTCAAAGGCCGAATAGTTACCGCTGTAGAGGGCCATCGACTCCTGCTCGATGTGGGCGATATGGGTGGTGACTGCATCGAGAAAGTCGCGGTCATGGGAGATCAGTAGCAGGGTGCCGGAATAGGCCTTGAGCCACTGCTCCAGCCAGATCACCGCATCCAGATCGAGGTGGTTGGTGGGCTCATCCAGCAGCAGCAGGTCGGAACGGCACATTAGCGCCTGTGCCAAATTGAGGCGCATACGCCAGCCACCGGAAAAACTGCTCACCGGGTGATCCTCTTCTCCCGGTTTGAACCCCAAGCCGTGAATCAGGCGGGCGGCACGGGAGCGGGCAGTGTAGCCGCCGATATTCTCCAGTCGGCCATGCAGTTCGGCCACCCGTTCACCCTGGTGATTCTCCTCCGCCTCTACCAGCGCCCGCTCCACCCCTCTAAGCCCTTCATCACCGTCGAGCACATAGTCAATGGCCGGCCGGTCGTCGGCCGGTGTCTCCTGGGCGACATGAGCAATCACCCAGTCACGGGGGCGGTAGAAGTCACCTTCATCGGCGTGTAGCTGGTTACGGATCAGAGCAAAGAGGCTCGATTTACCTGTGCCGTTGGCACCGGTCAACCCCGCCCGTTGTCCCGGATGGATAGTAAAGCTGGCATCAGCAAAGAGCTGACGTGTGCCGCGTCGGAGTGTGAGGTGATCGAACTTGAGCATGGCGGCGGATTTTAACAGATTTATCTCTGCCAAATGTAACTTCTCAATAACCCAGTGCAGATGGATAACTGTTAGGTGTTACTGTACCCCTATGGCACGGAGTTTTTGAGAAGTTACCGCCAAATCCCATTACTTGAGGTCGAGCGCATAAAAGGGAGGCAAGGATCGGTGCCCTCGCCGCAAAGGACGTTGCACTGACTACGTCAAGCCCTATTACCCCATTGGCGGGAAAAACCCGCCAAGCCAGCCTCATTCTCCGGCGATGGTCATCGATTCGATCAACCAGGAGCCGGTGCGGATGCTGCCACGGGGATCGATGTCCCGGCTGACGGCGACCAGCTGCTCAAACATCTGTTTCATATTTCCGGCGATGGTGATCTCCTCCACCGGGTATTGGATTTCGCCGTTTTCGACCCAGAAACCGCTGGCACCACGGGAGTAGTCGCCGGTGACGCTGTTCAATCCATGGCCCATCATTTCGGTGACAAGCAACCCTTTGCCCATCTGCTGTAGCAGCCCATTGAGGTCGAGGTCGCCGGAGTCGATGGTGAGGTTGCGCACACCACCGGCGTTACCGGTGGTCTGCATTCCCAGTTTACGGGCAGAGTAGCTGCTGAGGATATAGCTCTGGAGTACCCCTTTTTCGACAATGCTTCTGGCTTGGGTGGCGACACCTTCGCTGTCGAATGCTGAGCTGGCCAAGCGCCCAGTAGCAGTGGGTTTTCATGGATATGCACAAACTCCGGAAATATCTGCTTATCCAGGTGGTCGAGAAGGAAGCTGGCCCGGCGGTAGATGCTGGAGCCACTGATCGCCCCGGCCAGCCCGCGCAGTAGGCCACTTGCAACATCGGCCTGGAAGATAACCGCTGCCTCCTGGGTCTTGACCTGACGAGCGCCGAGGCGAGCCAGGGTTCTCTCCCCCGCCTTGCGCCCCACTTCTGCGGTGCCTTCCATATCCTTGGCGTCACGGCTGGAGGTGTACCAGTAGTCACGCTGCATGGCATCGTCTTGCTGGCCAATGACAGAGCAACTGATACTGTGGCGACTACTGGGGAAGCCGCCGACAAAGCCATGGCTGTTACCGTAGACCTGAAGACCGTTGTTGCTGTTGATGCCGGCCCCTTCTGAATTGGTGATGCGTTTATCAACATCGAGGGCCGCCGCTTCGCACTCAATGCCGAGTTCAATCGCCTTCTCTGGGTCGATCTCCCACGGGTGGTAAAGATCCAGATCGGGTATCTCCGTGGCCATCAGCTCGGCATCTGCCAGCCCACTGAATTCATCTTCGCTGGTGTAGCGGGCGATATTACAAGCGGCCTTGACGGTATCGCGAATCGCCTCTGGACTGAAGTCTGAGGTGCTTGCAGAGCCCTTTCTCTGGCCGAAGTAAACACTTACTCCCAACCCCTGGTCACGGGTATGTTCAATGGTCTCCACATCCTTTAGCCGAACATTGACGGAGAGCCCCGAATCGTTGGATACGGCAGCTTCCGCAGCGCTTGCTCCCTGTTTTTTTGCCTCGCTCAGCAGATCTGCAACCATCTGCTCCAGTTTTTCCTGACGCTCTTTCATATCATCTGTTTCAATCATTGTTTTGTGTCTTTCTCATCACTTTGCACCCCATAGGCGCTAACCTGTCTGCGATCAGCTCCGTGGCATGTTTTTCGTGAACAGGTTCACTCCTGGGTGAGGGTTCTTAGGCGCTGGTGCCGCCTACGGTCAATTCGTCAATTTTCAGGGTGGGTTGGCCCACACCCACCGGTACGCTCTGTCCCTCTTTGCCGCAGGTACCAACGCCTGAGTCTAGCTCCAGATCGTTGCCGATCATACTGACACGGGTAAGTACATCCGGGCCGTTGCCGATGAGGGTGGCGCCTTTCACCGGTTGGGTGATACGGCCGTTTTCGATCAGGTAAGCCTCGTTGGCGGAGAAGACAAATTTCCCCGAGGTGATATCCACCTGGCCACCGCCAAAGTTGGCGGCGTATAGCCCCTTCTCCACTGAAGCGATAATCTCTTCGGGAGGGTACTCTCCGGGTAGCATATAGGTGTTGGTCATGCGCGGCAGGGGTAAGTGCGCGTAGGACTCCCGACGGCCGTTGCCGGTAGACGCTACCCCCATCAGGTGGGCATTGTGTTTATCCTGCATATAGCCACGGAGGATGCCGTTCTCGATCAACACAGTGTTCTGTGCCGGGGTACCCTCATCATCAATCGTGAGAGAGCCTCGGCGATTGGCTAGAGTGGCATCATCCACCACAGTACAGCCGCTAGCGGCAACCTGCTCACCGATGCGTCCGCTGAAGGCGGAGGTGCCTTTGCGGTTAAAGTCGCCCTCCAGGCCGTGGCCTATCGCCTCATGCAGCAGAATACCCGGGCCAGCCTGAGGCCCAGGACTACGGTCATAGCACCTGCTGGGGCGGCCTCTGCATCGAGATTAACCAAGGCTTGGCGCACCGCCTCTCGTGCATAGCCGAGGGCGCGCTCCTGATCGATGAAAAACTGAAATCCCTGGCGTGCACCGCCACCGCTGGAGCCCTGCTCACGTCGCCCATTATCTTCGACGATAACATGCACATTACAGCGCACCATGGGGCGCACATCACCACTGAGTGTGCCGTCAGAAGAGGCCACCATAACCACATCGTGGGCGGCTACCAGACTGACGGTGACCTGTTTTACTCTGGGGTCTTGTTTGCGTGCTTCAACATCCAACTGTTTTAGCAGGTCAACCTTCTCCTGTTCACTGAGGGTTTCCAGGGGGTTGATGGGCGGGTATAGAGGGGATTGTGTCTGACTGTTCTGTATCCGGATGCGCTGTTGACCGCCACTACGGGCGATAGCCCTGGCCGTGCGCGCCGCCTCCAGCAGGCTGGGGAGGTGGATCTCATCGGTATAGGCAAAGCCAGTTTTTTCACCGCTGATGGCCCGTACCCCCACGCCTTGCTCAATGTTGTAGTTGCCCTCTCTGATGATGCCCTCATCCAGCACCCAGGACTCCAGGCGGCTCGCTTGAAAATAGAGATCGGCAGCGTCCAGTCGGGAGGCGAAAAGCTGCTCCATTACCTGCTCAAGGTCACTCTCATTGAGGTTGGCCGGGGCGAGTAGTGTGTGGTGTGCAATATCGAGAGTGTCGGGCATGGTTATCAGAGTCTGTCAGTTGGGCTGTAGAGAGGGTTAGCAAAGAGCATGGGGGTGTTTTGAGCTGCTTTCAACCGCTCGGTCCACGAGGTTGTGACGGGGCACTGCCCCGTCGCTGACCTATGGTGTAGTTTGGTTGAGAGATCTAAGTGGCCTATTTGCAGGTCAGTTTGCGATGGTCGATGGTTGGGAAATTGCGGCGGGTGCTGGCAAGGTACTCCAGATCCAGCGGACTACATACCGAGCCGGTACCACTGGGTAACTGCTCAAGGATATTACCCCAGGGGTCAACGATCATGCTGTGACCATGGGTTTCACGACCATTCATATGAAACCCCCCCTGTGCGGAGGCGACCACATAGGAGAGGTTCTCTATCGCTCTGGCCCGCACCAGGGTCTCCCAGTGGGCTTTGCCGGTGATGGCGGTAAAAGCGGCGGGCAGACAGGCGATCTCCATCCCCTTATCCAGGAGCATTCGGAACAGCTCAGGAAAGCGCAGGTCGTAACAGATGGCGAGGCCGAGTTTACCGAATGGGGTATCGACCACAACGGCCTCCTCCCCTGGCTCTATGGTGGAAGATTCTATATAACGCTCATTGGCTTCGATCAGGTTAACGTCAAACAGGTGGATTTTATCGTAGCGCGCCACTCGCTCGCCGTCTGAGTTATAGACCAGGGAGGCGGCACGCACCTTGCTGTTATCTTTCGCCTCCAGAGGAATGGTTCCGCCAACCAGCCAGATGCTGTAGCGTTTTGCCAGTTGGCTAAGAAACTCCTGTAATGGACCATCGTTATCTGCTTCGCGCAGTGAACAGAGCTCACTCTGGCGTTTACCAAGAAACGCGAAGTTTTCCGGCAGGCTACCAGCCCTGCACCATTGTCTACAGCTTCTGCAATCAGGCGCTCTGCTTCCAGCAGGTTGGCGCTGACATTGGGGCTTGTCGCCATCTGGATGGCTGCAATTTTTCGGTTTGGGGCACTCATGGTGTTTTCAACTGCTCCAGGGTGATAGATAACATCATGCCATCTCTCTTATAACGAAATACAAATAGTAACTACAAATTAGCCGTTTTAGGCAGTAGGCGACCCATTCGGAGCTCCCAAGGCGATGGGAGGATAGCATTAACCCGGATTGCCCACCAGATGGTAATCGGCTCAACAGGGGAGACGCTTGGTGTAGGCCGTTTTAGTAGCCTGGGATACCAAGAGCCGGATTCTCCTCTTTAGCACCATCTTTATTGGGTTTTACCGTATCCAACTGGCGCGAGAAAATGGTAGGGGTCTTGTTTTTATCGCTTTTTATATCACCCTCTTTTGTGCTCTTTTGCGTTGTTGCTGTCTCTTCTGTGGTTGATCCTGAGCTTCCAGCGTCTGTTCGCGTGGTGTGTTTTCCTCCTCTGGCGCTGTTTTCTGCCGCTCTACAATGGGTTTTTTCCATGGGCCGGTGATGCGGTATTGAATCTTATTGGCTTTATCGATGCTATCCCCCATGATCTTCTCCGCCAAGTAGAGTGCCGCCCCTACCACCGGCCCTCCGGCGATGGCACCGGCCATGGTCAGTGAAGATGAGATGCGCGGGGTGACCGATACCTGTTGATCAAAATCTTCACTCGCAAGGCCGGTACGGCCGATAATCTCGGTAGTGGCCGAGGGGCCGGTGACGGTGAAATTTGTAGTAAAGGCATCGCCGTTATCGATTGTAAAATCGCCCTTGATGCGATCAAAGCCGAAACCTTTTGCAAAAACATCACTGAAGTCGAGGGTTAGACGCCGCTGTAGGGCTCCGAGGTTGAGTAGGCCGAATATACGACCTACCCCAGGGTCGACGTTAAGAAAAGTACCCTGGGTGATATCCATGCTCACTTTGCCGTTGAGCTGATCGCGGCGGAAGCCAAGGGGGCCGTCTGGCCACTGTATATAGCTATTGAAGAGTGCCGGTGCATCATCAATATTTCTGGCAAAACCGAGATCCTCCAGCAGTTGTCCGAGTGCAGGGCTCTCTGCTGCCAGATTGATTTCGGTCTTCTGCCCATCTTCGGCAAGTTGACTCCAGCGTCCAGACGCGGTGAGTTGTAATTGAGTTGAGCTGAGGGTGAGGGATTTTATATCCCAGCTACTACTCCCTTGCTGGGAGATAAGTTGCAGCGAACCGAAGGCGTTGCCATTGACAGTGATCTCTTTGATCTCAGCTTCCAGCGCGGGTAGGCCGGTGGGATCGATACTGCTGGCCTCTATAGCGTTGTCTGGCTCAGGGAGGTTGTCAGGCTCAAATGATATATCCAGCCGCTCCAGGGTGAGGCGCAGAGGCTTTTGTTGGAGATTTTGTGGTATCTCGATATTGCCATGGAAACGATTACTTGAGACTTGCCCCTTAAGTACCTCCTCCTCATCTTCAAGAGCGAGGGTGAAGGGGGCAAATTCGCTGCCTTTGACCAGCAGCCGATCCAGATCTAACGTTAACTTCCTAATTACCGGTGGGGAGGTGCTGCCCTCCTCGGATTTGAGTAGATCGAGCCAGGGATCAAGCGTCAGTTCTGGCAGCTTTATCTGAATATCCAGCCCCTCCTGTTGGGATAACTTTGCCGAGCTCTTCCCGAGTTGGATGTTACCGCCAAGGAGGTGAGGGTTATCCGGGTCTTCTCTATCGATAAGCAGGGCGGCGTCCAGCAGGGATCCATATTTTACTTTTACCGGTATCTGCTGCGGGTTGCCGATATCCAGCAGCAGGCGTACGGGTTGTGGTTGTTGGGCCGGTTTGCCTATTGGCTGGGGTAGATCTACGGTGACACCAACAAGATCAGAGCTGACCACTAGCGGTACGGCGGCATACGGTCCGGCGGCCAAATGGGGGATATCGAGCTGTAACTTCCAGTCGGCGGCACCATCCAACTGCTGCAGTAGTGAGAGCCCGGAGAAGCGTTCGGCCAGTAGCTGGCTGGGGATCTTACCGTTGACCATTATACGGGTAGCGAGGCGGTTCTCCTTGGGAGTGGCGACCTCAATCTGCACCTTACTGCCCATCAACTCGGCGGAGAGTCTGTCGGTATAGAGGTGATCCTGGTCGAAGGAGAGATGGCCGTCGGCGTGCTCCAGAGTCAGATCCTGTTGCCCCAGATGCAGAAGATTATCCTGGAACAGCAGGTTGCCCTTTAGCTTTAGTGGTGAGTCATCAAGGGGGACGGCGATATCGAGCGAGAGGCGCACATCCCCTTTACCCTCTATCCCCTCAACCAACGGGGCAAAATCCTGCTTTAGTGGTGACTCGCGGAGCAGGCGCAGGCTGTTGTTGAAGGCGCCTTCGACTTCGCCCTTGATGTTTAGCTGGTTGCCCTGTGCGAGGTTAGCTATTTCACAGTGGAGGGAGCGAATGCGGCTGTCAAAGAGATAGCCGTCGTCGGCCCAGGCATCCATGCGACCGTTGAGGAAACGGACCTTGGCCGAGAGCTTCTCCAGTTTAGGCCACCCCTCCAGGTAGTCGAGGCTACTATCCTCGACAGCAAACAGCACCTCGAAGCGTCCCCCCGGCGTCTCCTCGAAAGGGAAATCTTTGAGCGCCCCCCTGAAGAGGACGCTGCCGCCGATGACATGGCCACCAAGCACGCTCTTATCGAGCCACTCCACCACTCCGGGTGGCATGATGCCGGTGGGAAGGTAGTGGGATATGGCACTGGCATCACCATCATGAAAATCTGTCTGTAGGTCGAGAAATGCTGACAGCTTGGGCTCGTCCGGGAGCCGAAGGCGCAGTCGGCTTTCGGTGGTGATATGGTGGTTGCTGGCCTCGATTCTCTTCGTCTCCAGCCACCAGCTGTCATCACTATGGTGTTGCCAGTCGAGCCAGCCGTTGAGTTTGTTGATCGCCAGTGGTGCCCTGAAGAGGTCGGGAAACTGGAGGCTAAGGTTCTCTGATACCAGTTGTAGCGTGCCTCGGTTTTGATCCATCCACCCGTTGAAAGAGAGGTTCTCGATTCCCGGTGCCCCCCGGAAGGGTTGAGTCATAATTGACCTGCCCTTACCCGCAGCCGACCACTCTGGCGCGCCATCGGTTTCGCGGAAACGGAAGCGGATATCGTGGAGATCGCCGTGAGGCAGTACCTCCAGCAGCACATCCTTGAGCGCCGGGGAAGGGGCGGGAAGCAGCCAGGCGATGGCATTGAGATCTTCCAGCCGGGCAAAACTGGAACCGGCGGTGAGTTCCCGTTTTCCCTGCTCATGCCAACGGTTGACCAGGGTGAAGCGGGTTTTTGGCCAGGTCGATCCGAAGCGTTTCAACTTTACATCGGCCAAGTCGATACGCCACCCCTGGGCTTGACGTTGCCAGTGAAAAGCGCCACCCACACCATCAAAATTGAGGCTGCGTATCTCGTTGCCACCGTTGAGGATACGGCTGAGAGTAAATGTGCGCCAGTCGACTCTCCCCTCAAGGTGCGTCATCTGGCTCTTTTTCCAACGACTCCATAGCTCCAGATCGCCCAACCCCCGTTCAAAATAGTAAGCTTCGGGAATGCGGCGGTTGAGTAGCTGGGTGAGATCCAGCCCTCGGCCTTTGAAGTAGAAATCTGCAGACCAGCCATCGTCTTGCCCCGGCTGCCTTGGAGATCGGCGGCAAGCTGAATTCGGCCGCTGGGTTTACCGGGCAGCACCAAGCTTCCCTCCAGCTGGTGGCGGTCGCCGTCATTGTGTAGGCTCAACTCGACACCGGTGAGGGTCAGTGGCGGGGCATTGGTGGCGAGATCCTGCCAGATGATTTCACCCTGCTGCACATCAATACGCAGGGGGAGCAGGAAGCTCCACTGCTGTCACCTTGGCTTTTGACCTCTTTCAAGCCAGCAACAGCGATCGTGCCATCCTGTCGCCGGGTGATATTCAATTAGGGGCGTGGATAGTGATGGGTGCTGGGGGCCGGGGCGGCCCTGGCGCAAGCTCTCTATCAGCCAATAGCGAATATGCACCTCTGAGAACCTTATTTGCGGCTCATCCATGCCTTTGCTGTAGAGGGCGAGGTCGTGGAGTATCAGTTTTGGCCCTGCTCCCTGCCAGCTTCCCTTAAGGGTGCCTATGGTCACCTGCTGCCCCAACATCTGGCTGGTCCACTGCTCAATCTCTTCGCGGTAATCGGTGATGGCCGGGGCCAGCAGCCGCCCCATGCCCACTGCAATGCCGCCAAGTATAATCGTAAGGATCAGCAGGCGCTTGAGCGTGCGGGCAGAGAAGTGGTAGATGCGAATCATAGCGTGTTATCAGAGGGTATCCATCGACCCAAAAACCGTAATATTGCGGCAGTGGCTACCGCGTCACCATTACGAAGAAGAATCGAGTATAACCTAATTGAAAATGAGGACACTGCTATAGCGCAACTCTCCTCCTATTCCCGAATGGCACGGACTTAAACGATCTTTAAACCGTAGGGGCGACTTTAGTTGCGATGAGCGGGGCGCCAACAATCGAAATCGGTGAGGAACCCGAAGGGCTACCACCACCAGGGATCTGCATCCGATACCGGAATCTGTCAGAAACCCTTCAGATTACAACCACAGACTATATCAACACCACATCATAATTTTCCTGAGAGTAAAGGCTCTCTGCCTGTAGCCGGATGGTCTTGCCGATAAAATTCTCCAGCTCCCCCAGAGTGGTAGACTCCTCATCCAGCAGTCGATCCACCACCTCCTGAGAGGCGAGCACCAGCAGTGACTCAACATCAAATTGCCGTGCTTCACGCAGAATCTCGCGGAAAATCTCATAGCAGGTGGTTTCGGCGGTCTTCAGTGAGCCACGACCCCCACAACAGCTGCAGGTTTCACAGAGAATATGTTCCAGTGACTCACGGGTACGTTTGCGGGTCATCTCCACCAGTCCGAGAGAAGATACCTCGGTAATGTGGGTCTTGGCATGATCCCGCGCCAGGCACTTCTCCAGTGCGCGGATCACTTGCCGTTTGTGCTCCTGATCGGACATGTCGATAAAATCGATAATGATGATGCCACCCAGGTTGCGCAGCCGTAACTGTCGACAGATTGACTGTGCCGCCTCCATATTGGTCTTGAATAGGGTCTCTTCTTGATTGCGGTGGCCGACAAAGGCACCGGTGTTAATATCGATGGTAGTCATCGCCTCGGTCTGGTCAATGACCAGATGGCCGCCAGACTTGAGCTGCACCTTGCGCTGCAGCGCCTTGAGAACCTCATCCTCAACACCATAGAGATCAAAGATGGGACGCTCACCGGGGTAGTACTCAATCTGCACGGTATTGTCCGGCAAAAGTTTCTCGGCAAACTTCTTCAGCTTCACCCAGCTGGCGCGTGAATCGATGCGCAGCTTCTCTACTTCCGGGTTGACCAGGTCCCGCAGGGAGCGCAGAAACAGTGGCAAATCTTCATGGATCAACTCACCCTTGGGGGTGGTGTCGATGCGATCATGAATGGTGTGCCACAGGCGGGTAAGAAAGCGCATATCGGTTTTTAGCGTCTCTGGACTCATCCCCTCAGCTGCGGTGCGGGCAATAAAATTACCGTTGAGAATAGAGTCGCTGGTGAACTCCTCAATAATGGCACGAAGGCGCTTGCGCTCATCCTCATCCTCAATTTTCTGTGAGATGCCGGGGCTGGCCAGAGAGGGCAAAAAACCAGATAGCGGGAGGGGAGCGAGAGATGGGTGGTGAGCCGCGCACCCTGGTGCCGAGAGGATCTTTCACCACCTGAACCACCAGCTCACAACCCTCCTGAACCAGCTCGCTGATATTAACGTCGCGCTCTTCCGTGTTAGCGTTTTTATCGGTGATATCCGAGGCGTGTAAGAAAGCTGCGCGCTCCAGCCCCATCTCAACAAACGCCGCCTGCATACCAGGGAGTACACGACACACCTTGCCTTTGTAGATATTACCCACCAAGCCACGCCGCAGAGTGCGCTCGATAATAATCTCCTGCACCACACCGTTTTCGATTATCGCCACCCGCGTCTCCGGGGGGGTGACATTGACTAGAATCTCTTCACTCATCCTTAACTCTTAAATGATTAATTTATATACAAATCCACAGGAAAATATACTCCCAAACCCCATAGGAGCAGCGCCCTCGCCGCGATCAACGTCGCACAAGAAACAGGCCGTCGGCCAAGAACAGAGGCAACCGCCTCTAT
>MOXH01000029.1_pt1 | contig 28635 bp, 34 predicted proteins | sample 1471181 | NCBI WGS metagenome assembly MOXH01 (sample SAMN05806436, study PRJNA327811) | mollusc metagenome | isolation source: Phylotype A (SB4) bacterial symbionts from gill | host: Thyasira cf. gouldii | place: Canada: Bonne Bay, Newfoundland | collected 2010-05-07
ATCGAGATCAGGTGGCCCTTGGTCGCCGCCTTTTTCCACCCCAGGGATCTTTATTATCCCCACCCGGTTCATTCCAGGCCATCGAACACTCCAAATTTCTTTAATTTAAGTTAGTCATACTGCCCAACATCTCTTGCGATCTGTCCGACAGCTGTGAATTCTATTACTTTACCTACCGTTCAGGCCAGCACTTCCAGAACTTTCTCTTTCTGCGCCAACTGCTGATAGATTTTTTTGGGCAGCTCAATCTCCATCTCCCAGCCACCTATGTCATTAATCTGCTCAGAAACGACCCCCCCGAGTTCAAACAGCCGGGCACGTAATCGCCCATCGGTGGGTTCCAGGTGCAACACTTTATGGACCTGCTCCTGGTAGAAAAATTCCGCCAGCGCCTCTAACAGCAGATCGCTACCGGCACCACTATGGGCGGATAGCCAGATACGCCGAACCAAACCATCGTCACCCCTTTCAACCTTCGCGTCCAATCCATCATCAAGGTCAATCTTGTTGTAGACCTCGATCTGGGGGATCTCATCGGCTCCTATCTGCTTGAGAACACTGTTGACTTCGGAGATACAGACCGCCCGCTGTGGGCTGACGGCATCAATCACATGCAGCAACAGCGTCGCCTCAGAGGTCTCCTGCAGGGTTGATTTAAACGCCGCCACCAACTCATGGGGCAGATGAGAGATAAAACCGACCGTATCCGCCAGTACAATAGCACTGTCACAACCTAGCTCAACCCGTCTCAGGGTGGGATCGAGAGTGGCGAAGAGTTGATCCTCGGCATAAACCCCTGAGTTGGTAAGGTGATTAAATAGGGTCGACTTTCCCGCATTGGTATAGCCCACCAGTGAGACCGTTGAGATCTCCGCCTTACCTCTGGCCCTTCTTCCCTGGTCCCGTTGGCCTTCAACCTTTGCCAATCTACGCCGGATCTGAGAAATACGGCCATTCAACAACCGCCGGTCGGTCTCAAGCTGGGTCTCACCCGGACCACGTAGGCCAATACCGCCCTTCTGTCGCTCCAGATGGGTCCAGCCGCGTACCAAACGGGTAGAGAGATGGCGCAGCTGTGCAAGTTCAACCTGCAGTTTGCCTTCAAAGGAACGTGCCCGCTGGGCGAAGATATCAAGGATCAATCCGGTACGATCCACCACCCGACACTGAAACTCACGCTCCAGGTTACGCTCCTGACTAGGCGATAGCTCGTGACTGAAGATCACCAGCTCTGCCTCCTCTGCGATAATAGTCTGCCGCACCTCCTCCGCTTTACCCTTACCAATATAGAGGCGGGCATCAGGCGCCTTGCGGCTACCGACAATCAGAGCGATAGGCAGAGCTCCAGCAGAGATTGCCAGATCTTCAAATTCGGAAAGCTCTTCAGGATCAGGCTTGTTGCCTAGATCGATATGTACAAGAATGGCTCTCTCGCCAATCTTAGGGCGCTCAAACATCTACTTGATCACCATAAAACTCAGCCAACCTTGGGATACTGCACACATATGAAAGGTGAATAGTCCTCAGGCATATAAGCGAACACAGGATTACTGTTTGCGGTCCATCGACTGGCATTGAGTCAATGACCCGTGCAAAAAAGGGTTACATTTGCCTCTACCTGCATTCATTTTGGACTGTTTAAACTAGGCAGAGATTTACAGGTAACCAGTAACATCTATAGCATCCAGAATGCATAGATTGGCAATAATCCACCCAGGCGGCAGTAATGCCCATTCCCGTGCAACAGCTAGCGGTCAAAAGTTGCCCGGCTCTGGCTCCGATGTTGAAGTGTGCTCTGGGTTCAGCAGCAGCTTGACGTTGCGTGCCGGTACCACCGTTGAAATTGCATGCTTATAGACCATCTGACTGACGGTATTTTTCAGCAGTACCACAAATTGATCAAATGATTCGATCTGTCCCTGTAGCTTGATTCCGTTCACTAGAAAAATCGAGACAGGAACCCGTTCTTTTCTTAAAGCGTTGAGGAAAGGGTCTTGTAAGCTCTGCCCTTTGGACATCTGAATTCTCCTTGTTTTTCCAGTATTGTTTGATTGGTAGATACCCCGGAACAAAAAAGGCATCCGAGTAAATAACCTACCCAACGAAATCAAGTATAGTATATTAAATAAATGATATGGCCATCAGGTGAGGCTTTGGTGGATAATTTTCAAGGCCTGGTCGACAATATCTTCTGGATTCTCCTTCAGCCAGTGTATCTCCGCGTCTGACCTTAGCCATGTGAACTGTCGCTTTGCCAACTGACGGGTGGCGATTATGCCCCTCTCCTTCATCGTTTCCCAGTCCCATTCATCCAGCAGGTAGTTCAACATCTGGCGGTAACCCACCGAGCGCATCGACGGTAGCGCAGGTGACAAATCCCCGCGCTGCAGTAGCCCTCGCACCTCCTCTTCGAAGCCCTGATCCAACATCTTCCCAAAGCGCTCAGCTATGCGTTGATGCAGTACCGCCCTATCTTCAGGTGCCCGAGCCAACTTGATCAAACGATAGGGTACCCGCTCACCCGCTGACGCCCTTTGCAGATCAGAAAGAGATCGCCCGGTCAGCTCATAGACTTCCAGTGCCCGTTGGATACGTTGTGGATCGTTGGGATGTATCCGTGCCGCCGAAACAGGATCAATCTCACCCAGCCGCCGATGAAGCGCATCCCAACCATGCAACTCCGCCTCATGCTCCAGGTGGGCACGCACCCCTTTATCGGCATCGGGCAGGTTAGATAGGCCATGCTCCAGTGCCCGGAAGTAGAGCATGGTCCCCCCCACCAGCAGAGGAATATTTCCAGCAGCAGTAATCTCGGCCATCTCTCTCAGAGCATCCAGCCGAAAACTTGCCGCCGAGTAGGATTCTGACGGATCACATATATCGATCAAACGGTGAGGTGCAACCGCCAACTCTGCCGCATCCGGTTTAGCAGTACCTATATCCATACCACGATAGACCAGCGCTGAATCGACGCTGATGATTTCACAGGGTAGCGATTGCACCAGCCGAATGGCCAGCTCGGTTTTACCTGAAGCGGTGGGACCCATCAAAAAGATCGCCGGCGGCAACAACTTTGTTGGCATCCTGCTCCATCAACGCCCCCGTAGAAACAGCCGGTCCATTGAGACCATGTCGAGCTGTGTCCAGGTGGGGCGGCCATGATTACACTGATCACTCCGCACAGTACGTTCCATATCCCGCAACAGAGCGTTCATCTCGGCCACCGTGAGGCGACGATTGGCCCGCACCGATCCGTGGCAGGCCATGGTCGCCAGCACCTTGTTGATCTCATTGTCGATTCGCTCACTGCTGCCGTAGACAACAATATCGGAGAGCAGGTCTCGCAGCAGTTTCTCCCCATCCGCTCCCTGCAACAGTATAGGGATGGCCCGAACTACCAACGTCTCCTGATCAAGACGACCCACCTCCAATCCAAGCTCAGCAAACAGCGGTTGATGCTGCTCGGCGATATCCGCTTCACGGCGACTCACCGCCACCGAGACCGGCACCAGCAGAGGCTGACTGGCGATACTGTTATCCGCTCGCGCCTGTTTAAAACGTTCGTAGGTGATGCGCTCATGAGCGGCATGCATATCCACCAGCACCAGCCCTTCACTGTTTTCAGCAAGGATGTAGACACCCTTCAGCTGGGCCAGAGCATAACCAAGAGGCGGCACCTCCACCTCATCATCAACTCCATCTGAAAGCGAGTTTATGCCCGCATTGGCCGGGCGCTGAACATCGAAGCTCGCCTGATAGCCTCGGGATGACTCACGCACCTGCAAACCGAGGGGACGCTGATAGGTGGCTGGCCGGTCTACAGAGGGTGTAGTGAAAGCGCCCTCTTGAGACGAGGCAAATGGTGGATCGGCGTTTAGAATTTCACCCGTTTCGGTATCGACCTCCGGTGCAGGCCGCGTCTCGGCCAGCCCTTTGTGCAGGGTGCGAAAGAGGAAATCGTGGGCCATACGTCCATCACGAAAACGGACCTCATGCTTGGCAGGGTGGACATTGACATCCACCAGTATCGGATCGATCTCCAGATAGAGCACATAGGCGGGATGGCGGCCGTGGTAGAGCACATCCTGGTAGGCTTGGCGCACAGCATGGGTCACCAACTTGTCGCGCACCATGCGACCGTTGACGTAGAAGTACTGCATATCCGCCTGACTGCGGGAGAAGGCCGGACGCGCAACCCAACCTGAGAGGCGCAGCCCCGCCTGCTCACGCTCCATATAGAGTGCCTGTTCGAGAAACCCCCGCCCCAGTAACTCTACCAGTCGCCGCTCCTGCTCCCGCCGCTGATCAGCGAGGGGCAGGGAGAGCACCTCACGCTGATTGTGGCGGAGCTGAAAAGAGATATCGAAACGACTCAGCGCAAGCCGTTTCACCAGGGTCTCAATATGGCTAAATTCGGTCTTCTCTGTACGCAGAAATTTTCGCCGGGCCGGAGTGTTGTAGAAAAGGTCCCGCACCTCCACGGTGGTTCCCTGAGGGTGGGCACTGGGCGATGGTGGCGCGACCTTCTCTCCGCCATCACCGGTGACGGTCCAACCACTCCCCTCCTCTTCGGCCTTGGAAGAGAGTGTCAGCCGGGATACCGAGGCGATACTCGGCAGCGCCTCGCCACGAAACCCCATACTCAGCACCTGCTCCAACTCTTCGAGAGTGGCGATCTTGCTGGTGGCATGACGGGAGAGGGCCAGCGCCAGATCATCGTGATGAATGCCGCCACCGTTGTCCCTCACCCGCAGCAGCCGTACACCGCCCTGCTCCACCTCTACCTCGATACGGGTAGCACCGGCGTCTAGGCTGTTCTCTACCAGCTCCTTAACCACCGAAGCCGGGCGCTCGACCACCTCTCCGGCGGCGATCTGGTTGATCAGTTGGGGGGGGCAGAGCATGGATACGCATCGGCCTTGCTGAATTACCGTGAAAAAAAGTGAAGTGGTGATTATACCCGGCACAGCCAAGCGGATGGAGAAGTTTATACTCAAGTTTCAGGAATACGTAAAACCTGCCCAACACTGAGGTGATCACCCCCTGATTTTTGTTGGTTGCGCGAAGATCTTTCAGGCTGATCTGATACTGGCGGGCGATAGCACCGAGGGTATCGCCGCGAACGATGACATGCTTGCGTGCCTTGTGCTGGGCCAACAGGGTTCCCAGAGGCGGGTTATTTTTAAAGTAGGTGCGTATGCCTCCCATCATGGCAGTCGCCAACTTTTGCTGATAGGCCGCACTCCGCAGTTTCTTCTCTTCTGAAGGGTTTGAGATGAAGGCAGTTTCTACCAAAACCGAAGGCACATCCGGTGATTTGAGCACCATAAAACCGGCTTGCTGAACTGACCGTTTATGGGGGCGCCCTACCCTTTTGAGCTGTCTGAGCATCTTATTGGCCACCTGATGGCTCACCTGCTGAGCTCCGGTCTGGGAGAGATCAAGCAGCACCGATGCCAGCACATCATCCTTATCTTCAAGCTTTACCCCACCGATCAAGTCAGAGCTGTTCTCCCGCTCTGCCAGCCAACGGGCAGCTTCACTGGATGCTCCACGACGTGAGAGGGTATAAACCGATGCTCCCCGTGCCCGAGGATCTTTAAATGAGTCAGCGTGAATAGAGAGGAAGAGATCGGCCTTCTCCTTTCGCGCCAGTTCCATCCGTTTACGCAGCCCGAGATAGTAATCGCCTTTGCGGATCATCACCGCCTTCATCCCCACCTCGCTATTGACCAGAGCCGCCAGTCTACTGGCAATGGCAAACACGACACTCTTCTCGTAGATGCCACCCCGCCCTTTGGCCCCCGGATCTTCCCCGCCATGACCCGCATCAATGGCGATAACAATATCGCGCATGCTGTTTTGCGTCATTGTCTTGACTGACTTCTGGGGCTGCTGCCGCTTGGCACTCGCATCAATCTGCTGCAGATCCACCACCAGACGATGGCCATACTGGCGATTCGGCTTGAGAATAAAACTCTTCGGCTTAATCAGCTGCTTAAGATCAAGCACCACCCGCAGGCCACCGTTCTCACGCTTGGCACTGCGCATATGGCGAATCAGTTGGTTATCTGCAGCAGTGGGGAGTGTGCCTTGGAGTTCTGCATCTTCGATATCAATGACCAGTCTATTAGGCTGCTTCAAGGTAAACAGGGTGTGTTTCACTGAGGCGCTAGTATCAAACACCAGACGGGTGTGGTCAGGAGCGTCCCACAGACGAAGATTGTCGATTCTCGTCTGTTGCGCTTGTGGCATCTGGCTGATAACTGCGAGTAGCAGCAGCGTAAGAACCCTTAGCATATATAACTCTTCTCAGAAAGAGACTGTTGCTATTATTGCTAATAAAGATAGCATAAGAATTTATATTTTTCCAGAATAATCTGATAGATAGCGTTAATTCCTAGATTTTATATCAAACTTAAGGCTCTCTACGATGCTCTCACCAATAGCGGTCCCGGACTCCAGCAGCAAGGCTCTCCCCTCTCCCAGGTAATTGATGGTAATCAGCAGGTCCGGGGGCGGCAGCTCTCCAATGCCTTTCTCAGGCCACTCTATCAATAATATTGCATCACCTTCGAGGAGGTCACGCACCCCGAGATACTCCAGCTCCTCAGGATCTGCCAGGCGATAGAGGTCGAAATGAAAATAGCGTCGCCCCTCCAGCTCATAAGGTTCGACCATGGCATAGGTGGGGCTCTTCACCGCCCCCTGGTAGCCAAGGCCGCGCATAAACCCCCTCACCAAGGTAGTTTTTCCTGCGCCAAGATCACCTTCGAGATAGATGATGCATGCACTGGGGACCACCCTGGCCAAGGCCGCCCCAATGGACTCCTGCTCGACTTCACTCTCTGCCGTCAGTTTCAATTAAAGAATCTCCGGATTGATCAGTCTTCGAATGGCGGGCATCAGATCACTGGCGAGCATGCCACGTTCACCTTGTCTCGCCACCCAATCTCCTGCGGCTCCATGCAGAGAGACACCCATAACAGCAGCCGCTTCAATATCGATCCCTTGGGCCACCAGAGCTGCAATAATACCTGCCAACAGGTCGCCCATTCCACCCGTAGCCATTCCCGGATTACCATCAGAGCAGAGCATTAATGGCCCCCCCTCACCGGTGGCGACCAGGCTTCCAGCACCTTTTAATAGAGCGACACCACCAAATTTTTTCTGCAACTCGACTACAGCTCGGAAACGGTCTGCCGCAATCTCACCGGTGGAGCAACCGAGTAAACGCGCCGCCTCACCAGGGTGTGGAGTAAGAATCCAGTTATCCCGGTGTTCCGGTTCCACCGCAAGCAGGTTAAGGGCATCGGCATCGACCACCATTGGCAGGCGGGATGCCAGTACCTGCTGTAGCAGCGAGAGGGACCAATCGCTCTGCCCCAGGCCGGGACCGACCGCAATTACCGTGGCTCGGCGCAACAGTGGTGCCAGATCACCGCCCTGCTCAACACCGTGACACATCAACTCCGGCCGACCAGGGGCAATCAATGGAAGATTTTCTCGGCGGCAGGCGATACTTACAAGACCGCTACCACTCCTGGCCGCCGCCTCACCCGCCATTCTAACAGCCCCTCCATAACCCCGCTCACCTCCAACAACCAACAGATGGCCAAACAGCCCTTTGTGTGCAGTACGCGACCGTCGCTTCAGTATTGTCCGCCTGTTTGCCACCAGTCGACTCTGCGGCTGAGGCCGGTAGTTGCCCATAGACCTCTCCAGGGAGACCCAGGTCATTGAAGAAGAGTTCGCCGCTATAATCTGGGCCGTCTCCGGTAAACAGGCCCTGCTTAAGGCCGATAAAGCTGATGGTTGCCACCGCGCTCACCGCCACCCCCAGCACCTGGCCAGTATCTGAGTGAATTCCGGAAGGCATATCCAGCGCCAGCACCGGTGCCGGGTGGTCATTGATCGCCTCCAGGGCCTGTCGCCACTCGCCACTAACCTCCCGCTCAAGCCCGGTACCAAAGAGAGCATCGATAATCAGGTCGGTGTGGCGAGGTAATCCCTGAAACGGAAAAACACCGCCATCGGCAGCCCGGTAGGCAGTAGCGGCAGTCAGCGCATCCCCCTGAATACGGTCACTCTCTCCCAGCTGCAACACCCTCACCTTCAGCCCAGCTTCAAGTGCCAGACGGGCAATGATATAACCATCACCACCATTGTTTCCGATACCACAAACCAGGGTAATATCGGCAATACTGGGCAAACGGCTTCGTAGCAGATGAAAAGCGGCCGCGCCCGCCCGTTCCATCAGCGTAATTCCGGGGATACCCTGCTCTTCTATAGCGATACGGTCGAGCTCTCTCACCTGCTCGGCGCGATAGAGTGTATGGGGTAAACGGTCTGTAGTAGATAGGGATCGGTTCATAAAAGCCGCCTGATGGTAAGGCTCGGTGCCAAATTGTAGAGAGTAAGTAACTATTCATCTGGGTTTGGGGTCGGAGTCGATTGCAGCAAAAAACGGTCGATACGTCCACTACCTTATTGCATTCTACTCAGCCCCGAATAGCGCTGACTTAGGAAGAAATTCCCCCTGCTTACTTGTAGGAGCGACTTCAGTCGCGAAGGAATTTGGCACATAGTCAGAGTTTGGTGCGATGTTCATCGCGACTAAAGTCGCTCCTACGGTATAGTCAGAGCCATTCGGCTCCAACCCCAAGAACCCTGATATACGTCATCCCCGCCTACGTCGGGATGACGTTTTTTTTTGCCGCCATCGTATTGCGCTGAATAGTAACAAACAAGCTACTAAATTTTCTCCATCTCCAACAGCTTATTGTTCTCATCCAGTGTAATTTCAAACCGGCCTTGAATACCGTCGGCAGTGATAAATTGCCGGAAGTTTCTTGCTGGCAACTGCAGCCGACGGCCATCATCTGCATGGACAATCACCGCCTGGGCGGTACCGTTGTAGTAGCGGAGGAATTTTTCTGTTGAGAGGCTTAGGCTGAAGCGAACTTTAGCCACTGCTTATCCCTCATAATGCCTACATAGACCATCGAGTACCAAGGCATAAGGGCTGATGGTTCCCAGTAGCTTTCGGTCATCTACCACCAGCGCACGCATTAGATCAAAACGGGCAAACAGACGGGAGCAGTAGCGTATATCCATCCAGGACTCGACATAGATCGCAGGCTTGACCATCACCTCATAGACATTAACCCGCTCGGGGGGCCGATCTTTTGACAGTACCTCACGGGCGACATCAGAGACCAGCAGCATCCCATACTCATCACCCTCGTTGCGCCTATCTACCACCAGCACGGCGGTTTGCCGCTGCTTCATCAGCCTAATTGCTTCAAGGATGGTGGCGTTGCCGTCGATGATAGAAAATTCGGTTTTCATCACATCACGAACGGTAACCCATTTACCGACATCGCCCATAACGCCCCCTGAACTCAATTACTCAAACTGTATTTTTACCATGAAATCTGTTGCCATACTACGCCTTCTCCGCCACCAACATCGCTAGATCTCTACACCCTTGGGTAGTATCACCAAGCTTTCTCTCCTCACGATAGAAGCGAAGGTGAAGCGCTTTAAATAGCGTCAGCAGCTCGTTGTCGGCAAGACGAAAATCTGGATTTGATGGCCCCCGGTCACTAACGGCACATTGACTGAAGGTCTGATAGAAGAGTAATCCCCCCCGGCCTGAGTGCATCGACAATCGTGCTCGCCAGCGAGCGATCAAGAAAGTGACTCACCAGAATCAGATCAAATGAGGCGGCTTCAGGTGGTTGGCTGACAACATCCCTAGTCTCCGCTGTCATCTCCAATCCCAGGGTAGCCGCTTCCGATGTGAGCCGCTCAATGGCGACGGGGGAGATATCCCAGGCAGTCACATCAAACCCACTGCGGGCCATGACCAATGCACTGGCACCCCGCCCGCAGGCCAGATCAAGCGCCCTGCCCCCGGAAGAGAGAAGGTGGATATTCTCGGTCAGAACCCAGGCGGGTTCACCTCCTCCATCGGCTTCCGAGTGGCGGCGGTTCCATTTTTCAGCAAGCGGATTAATAGGTCCATAGCCCACTATCATCCCAGCCGGAGATCCCGTTTAATGTCCTCTATATCTTCAAGCCCGACGGCGATACGGATAAGTCCAGGTGTGATGCCCGCCATCGCTTTCTCCTCATCGGAGAGACGACCGTGGTGGTAGTTCCAGGATGGGTAATGGTGCTCTTGGCATCACCCAAATTAGCGGTGATGGAGATCAGGCGAACGGCATCAATCAGCGGCCAGGCGGCAGCTTGCCCTCCCTCCATTTCGAACGAGAGAATGCCCCCTGCCGCCGACTGCTGGCGACACGCCAATGCATACTGAGGGTGGCTCTCAAGACCAGGATAGTGGACTCGCGCCACACCCGGCTGCTGCTGCAGCCACTCAGCCAATGCCTTAGCACTCTCCGAGTGCGCTTTCATTCGTAGCGACAATGTCTCCAGCCCTTTGAGAAAGACCCATGCATTAAATGGGCTCATGGTGGGACCGGCGCTACGCAGAAAACCGAACACCTCCTCACCGACAAGCTTCCTGTCACCGACAACCGCCCCGCCCATGCAGCGTCCCTGACCATCGAGAAATTTAGTGGCGGAGTGGATGACGATATCAGCACCAAACTCCAGCGGGCGTTGCAGCACCGGTGTGCAGAAACAGTTGTCCACCACCAGCAGAGCGCCATGACGGTGTGCCAGTTCAGCCAGTGCACGAATATCCGCTACCTCGGTAAGGGGGTTGGATGGTGTCTCCAGATAGAGGAATTTTGTCTCAGGACGGATCGCCGCCTCCCAGGCGGCAAGCGCTGTCTGTGGTACAAAGGTGGTCTCAATTCCGGCTCTGCTCAGGTACTTGTTGAATAGCACCGTGGTGGTACCAAAGACACTCTGGGAAGAGACGATATGATCCCCGCTCTCCAGCAACCCCATACAGGTTGCCAGAATAGCGGACATACCAGAGGCGGTAGCGACACAACACTCCCCTCCTTCCATGGAGGCAAGACGCTCCTCAAAAGTACGCACGGTGGGGTTGGTGAATCTTGAGTAGATATTTCCAGCTTGATCACCGTTAAAGCGCGCTGCCGCCTCTGCTGCGCTGCCAAAAACAAAACTGGACGTGGTAAAAATCGGTTCCGAGTGTTCCCCTTCAGCAGTACGTACTTGTCCCGCCCTTACTCCCCGGGTTGCCAGACCCCACTCTTCATCGTTATACATCATCGGTTTGCCAATTTTTTAAAGTAAATACCCGATGTAACTATTCAGTTGGACTCTGACCCCGAGCACCAACTGAATAGTTACTACCAGACAAGAAAAATCCCGCTCAGCTTGAGGCTCTCAAGCAGGAAGGCACCGGAATTTACCCAATGCCTTCCATAGCGGGATGGTTACATGCTTTTGAGCTCTCTATCAATAGCTCGACGGAAGTTACTTACATCATAACCCCCCTCCAGCTTAACACCATTGATATAGAAGGTTGGCGTTGCTGAAACACCAATGCGGCCACCCTCATCAATATCCGCAGCCACATAACTCTTGTGGGTGTGCTCATCAAGGCATTTGTTGAAAGCGTCCATCTCCAAGCCAAAGGTCTCGGCATATTTTTTCAAGTCATCCACTGCCATGCTCTTCTGATCCTGGAAGATCGCATCATGCATCGGCCAAAACTTACCCTGATCCTGCGCACACATCGTAGCTTCTGACGCTACCAGTGCATTACGATGGAAAGAGAGGGGGAAGTGACGGAATACGAGGCGAACATCATCAGGATAGGCTTTCAGCACCTCACCCAGTGTCCCCTGAACCTTGGCACAGTAGGGGCATTCGAAATCGGAAAACTCGACAAGGGTGACTTTTGCATCTGCTGGCCCCTTACTCAACTCCTGAGAACCCTGTATCTCCACCCGGGGGCTCTCTGGTGCAATAAGTAGTATTTTAGCACCATATTTCTTCTGCAGAGTGCGGATATAACCCGACAGCACACGCTTCTTCTCCTGATCGAGAAGGAATCCCTTTACCTGCGCCTCGGTGGTACCCTCGGGTATGCGAGCGGCATTCATATTAATGAAGGATTTTACATCCTCGTCGCTGAAGTTCTGCACCCGCTCTTCAATTATTCCTTTGATCAACCCGGGGATATCTGTCGATCCGGCCTTAGCTTCAGATTCCAGGATATGCCGGTTCAAAAGGTTCTGAGCCTCCAGCACTCGCAGTTTATAACGGTTTTTATCCAGTTCGTAGAGCTTTTGCCCAAGAGAGGCATCGACATCCTCAACCGTTACCTGCCAATCACCTACCTTGGCCGCAGCGTTCCGGCCCAGCCAGTCATGGAGATGGAGGCAGATAAAAGTCCTGCCATTACTACACTGCGAGAAAGGTTCATTAAATAGTTTCCTTTTTATTTTTTAATACGCGTGGCTAGAAGTCAGCCCGGGAATTAGAGCGCCTACTACGGAATTCCCTCGCTACGGCTTCTACTCTTGGACAGGCACCTAGGAGCCTGTCCGAGACCACACCAGTGAAAAGAGATCATCATTCGTTAGGTAGAGTCTATCCGATACACCTCAAGGTTCCAATCGGGTGTTAGATGTACTTTTTCCAGGATAATCACTCAAACAGCGTCAGTAACGCCTCATAACCCTCACTTGCCAGCTCCTTTTTAGGAATAAAATGCAGTGACGCTGAATTCAGACAGTAGCGTAGGCCCGTGGGTTCGGGACCATCATCAAACAGATGACCAAGATGAGAATCTCCATCTCTACTGCGCACCTCTGTGCGGGGGAAAATCAGCTTGAAATCCCGTTTCTCGACAACATGCTCAGGCATGAGTGGCCGAACAAAACTGGGCCAGCCGGTACCTGATTCATACTTATCCAGGGAGGAGAAGAGTGGTTCACCACTGACTACATCGACATAGATACCGTCCCGCTTCTCATCCCAGTAGGCATTATTGAATGGCGGCTCAGTGCCATCCCTCTGGGTGACCCGATACTGCAGATCAGTGAGCTTGGTGCGCAACGCCTCATCCGATGGTTTGCTGTACCCACTCTTCGCCTCTTTTATACTTGTAAATGACACCTTAAGCTCCTTACCCCATACTCGTTCAAGGAAATTATCGCGTCCTGATCCGTAACGATAGAACGCATATCTCAGTGGATTTTTCAGGTAATAGTCCTGATGACTCTCTTCGGCCGGATAAAACGTTTCAAATGCCTGAATCTCTGTAATCACAGGCTTGGTGTAACGTCCTGATGCCTCCAGTGCCATACGAGACGCCTCGGCTATCTTCTGCTGCTCATCGTTATGGGCAAAGATCAGTGTGCGATATTGTGGGCCACGGTCTGCAAACTGGCCACCCCGGTCGGTGGGATCAACCTCACGCCAGAACACCTCCACCAGATCACCGTAGCTGACCAACTTGGGGTCAAAAACCACCTGTACGCTCTCAACATACTGAGTCTCCCCAGAGGCAACTTGCCTATGGCTTGGATCTTCCAGCTTACCACCGCTGTAACCGGAAACAGCTTTCACCACACCCGGCACGTTTTCAAATGCCGACTCGACACACCAGAAACAACCACCGGCGAAAGTGGCCACATCCGTTGCCTCTACCTCGGCATCAGCAGGGTAACCGCAACAACCGGCTCCTGCTCAGAAGCCGTAATATAGATGGCAGGCAGCAGAATCACAGAGATCATCAATAGAAGTATTATTCGTTTCATATTACCGACGCCTTAAAGATCCGTAGTTAACGGACTAAGACCCGGCATCAGCTGCATTTGTTTCACCTCATTGTTTATAGGGCATTTTATTCCAGTCCATACCAAACAAAAAAAACTGTCCACAGAACCTGTGGATAACACTGTGCATAAGACAATGAAAAACACCCCAACCCTGCAATACTTCACCCTCGGCGTTAAATTGACTACTTTTTATACAGCAATATCAATATTCTTATTATTCAGTTAGTTATAAAAATATTTCTAATGTAATAGACTTGAATAAATTCGTAACATATGAAATAAAATCGACCTTCGTCCCATCCTGTGAATAGAGTCTCTTTTGGTTCTCTATTTGAGAGCCTACCCGAGAACCTTTCAACCTGCTGCGGGGGCCAGGCGAGTCTCACACCCAGGCTGCGGCTGTTCGGGAATCAACAGAGAGAGTAATAGGGAAACCGTAGCCATCGCGGCACCGAGAAAAAAGACAAGTGCGGGTGAAACCAACCACAACAATCCAAAAACAGCAGGAATCACCACTGCCGCAATATGGTTGATTGAAAAGCTGACACCGGCTGTAGAGGCGATATCCTTCGGTTCGGCAATTTTCTGAAAATAGGTCTTTAGTGCGATCGCCATAGCAAAAAAGAGGTGATCGAGAACATAGAGAGCGGCGGCAATATTCGCCTGTTCAACCAAAGCATAACCACAGAATACAAGTATCAGTCCGCCATATTCAAACAGCAGCGCATTTCGTTCACCAATGCGACCGATGAGACGACCAATACGCCTGGCGAAGAGGACATTCAGGCTCGCATTGATAATAAACAGCAGTGCAATATCGGCCACTGAATAACCAAATTTCTCGACCATAAGAAAGCCGGCGAAAACAACAAAGATCTGGCGGCGTGCTCCCGACATAAAGGTCAATGCGTAGAAGAGCCAGTAACGTTTGCGAAACACCATATGCTTGTGCTGCTCTGTCTTCTCGGGAAAATGGGGAAATAGTAGCCAGACGGCCAAGGCGATGGCGGCAGTTAACGAGCCCATAACGAGAAACAGCCACTGGTAATCCAACTGAAGAATTTTGTCACCAAACCAGATCAGACCAAAGGTGACCATTGAGGCGAAGGCTCCAGCGGCAATCAACCGACCAAGAACCTCGGGCGTCTGTGACTTCTCTATCCACTGCAGGCTAAGGGATGATTGCAGGGTCTCATAGTAGTGGAAGCCGGTGGACATCAACACGGTGGTGAGATAGAGCCCGATCACACTGGGAAAAAAGCCGGTCAGGGCGGTTCCCAGACCAAGCAGCAATAGAGCGATATAGGCCAGCTTCTGCTCCCGTACCAGCAGCAACAGAAAAACAACACCAAAAGCGAGGAAGCCCGGCACCTCTCTCAGGCTCTGCAATACGCCGATCTCACGGCCGGTAAATGCAGCCGCCTCTATAGCAAAATTGTTTAACAGCGTCTGCCATGCGGCAAAACTGAGGGGCACGGCTATCGCCATCAACAGCAGAAGAGTCTCCTCCCGCTGCCACCGTTGACTACTGAGGATCATTATCGAGTGGCCTAGTCAGATATTAGACGAGTAAGTATAAGCGCTTGTCAGCCACATTTCAGAGTCAATCATCAGATGATGATTGATCTGTCTGATGGATCATATAAGCTGGGGAGCGGTAAACTAACCGAAACGATATGGCCATAATAAATTTAGGATCGATCAATGTACCCCAATAGCTTTTCACAACAGCCCTATGTGTGAACTCTTTGCCATATCTAGTTTGGAGCCGACCTCGGTCACCTTCTCTCTTGACGAGTTCTCTCAGCACGGTGGTATTTCCGGTCCCCACAAGGACGGTTGGGGTATTGCCTTTTATCAAGGCAGAGATGTAAAGATTATTCGTGAAGCCGGGGCTGCAGCCGCCAGCCCTATATAGAGTTTCTTCGAGACCACCCTCATATCAGCAAGATCACCATCGCCCATATTCGTCTTGCCACACAAGGAGGTAACGACCTTCAAAACAGTCAGCCTTTCAGCCGCGAGTTGGGGGGGCGAATGCATCTATTTGCCCACAACGGTGATCTCAATGGCATTGAGAAAAGTGAACATTTTTCGCTTAGCCGTTTTCTCCCCATTGGTGAGACCGACTCTGAGTACGCCTTCTGCTACCTAATGGGCCTGATGGAACCGCTGTGGAAAAATGGCACTGCACCCAGCATTGATGATCGACTTGCTGTTATTACCACCTTTGCAGAGCAGATCCGGCCACTGGGACCGGCAAACTTTGTCTACTCAGATGGTCAATACCTGTTTATCCATAGTCACAAGCGTACCCAGGCCGATAGCGGGAAAATTGAGTCCCCAGGGCTATACCTCCTGCACCGAGCCTGTAGCCTCCCGCAAAAAGCTCAACAAATTGCTGGCCTCAACATGACCCATAACTCCCGGGCCCAGGAGGTTGTTCTGGTGGCCAGCATCCCTTTAAGTGATGAATCCTGGCGGCCCCTGGATGAGGGCGAGATACTGGTGCTGGAAAAGGGCAGCGTAAAGCGTAGCCTAAGCAGCAGGCACACTAATGAGCCGGTAACATGCCTGACTTAATTCTCACCCCAGAACTACTGCTTCTACTTTTTTCAGTCGGCCTAATTGCCGGTATGGTCGATGCCATCGCAGGCGGTGGTGGACTGATCGCTCTACCGACACTGCTCTCTATCGGCCTGCCCCCGGCTCAAGCCCTGGCAACCAACAAGCTTCAGGGCTCTTTTGGCACCTTCTCCTCCAGCCTCTACTTTATCCGCAGTGGACTGGTCGACCTGAGCCGCGCTAAATTTCTGATCGGCTGCACCTTTGTCGGCTCTGCACTGGGAACACTGCTGGTACAGCGCATTGACCCCAGCTTTCTCAATAGTGTTATCCCTCTACTTCTGATCGCCATTGCCCTCTATTTCTGGTTATCACCAGGCATCAGCGATGAGCGTGCCGTTAAGAGGATAGGAGAGAATCTCTTTGCTCTGACTGTCGGCTTCGGTGCCGGTTTCTACGACGGTTTTTTTGGCCCCGGCGCGGGAGCATTCTTTGCCGTAGGCTTTGTCAGCCTCCTGGGCTATGGTCTCACCCAAGCCACGGCACACACCAAGGTACTCAACTTCACCAGCAATATCGCCTCGCTGCTCTTTTTTATCCTTGGCGGTCAGGTGATCTGGAGCCTTGGCCTGACGATGGGATGTGGCCAGTTGATCGGTGGCCGCCTGGGGGCAAAGCTGGTAATTCGCAAAGGGGCACGCCTGATTCGACCACTGATTGTCAGCGTCACCATTATTATCAGCCTGAAGCTGCTTTTGAGTGGTGAGTAACAATCAGTGGTTTTTTCAGGAATTATTCCCTGAATCATTAACCTATCTTTTGATATTAGTGACAACAACTTATTATAAAACAGTTAGTTGGCCTGTCAGAGACGCCAATTATGGCATTACGGATTTAATTTTTTCTGCCAGGTCCCGAAGTGGGATTAGATGAAGGTTTTTTGAGTCCTCCCCGGTTGTGGGGTAATACCCAAGGCATCGTAAATTACTTTCTGGTGAGGCTCTGCACGACTCGTCTTGCGAATATGGACGGTTTTGCCGTCCTTGCGCTTGAGACTTGCAGTGATCCGCTGTTGGTTTTCCAGTTTTCGGCGTAGCGTCTGCCAGCTGTCGTGGATACCTTTGGCCTTGAGTTGGGTGCGGAGGGTATGCACCAGATGATAGGCCAGCCTTTAGGGGCTGCCTTTACCAGCAAGAGCGCTACTAAATCGTTATTGCTTTTCAATCCATCGAGGATCTCACAGTAGGGCGGTGCAGGAGTATTGTTGGCGAAAGATGTCTACATGACCACGCTCATTCACTCTAAAGGAGGCATATTCAAAGCTGTCGTCGTGATTGAATAAATAAAATATAGGAGAGCAGAACGCGCTAAAGGCAGGGGCCAGAACTCTTTTCAATACGATCACTATTTATGCGGGGCTCTGACATAACGGCTTGTTGTTTTGCCTGCTCAGTCAGAGTCAGACAGGTACCCTGCCGTCCCTCGTAAGAGTGCGAGAATGCGATGGATCGATTCAATCTCTGTAAGCGGAGTGATTTTGCGGCTTCTCGGATCAGTCAGGCTGTCCAGTATTACCAGCGCCCCCTGATGGCGGACAAGCGACAGCAGATCTCTCCGGCCATTATGATAATTAACCAGAACCTCGTCACCCGGCATGGGCTCCTGGACTCGTGACAGCACAACCACCTCACCCTCGTAGAGTCTGGGTGCCCAATCGATGCCCTCTACAACCAGTCCATAGGTGTTGTTGACATAGGCCGTCATGTTCAGCTTACCCAACAGCTGGTGTGTGGCACCGCTGGTTGTGGTGCCACAGATCACCAACTCCTGGCTTCCTTGGCTGGTGCTCTGATAGTTGGCGGAAGAGTCTCTGACCTGTCCGCTACTATCTCCAAAGACAAGCCATCGAGGATCCTGGTTAAGGGTGTCGGCTATTACCTCAAGTTGGGAAAGAGTCGGATTTCTTCTGCCGGCAAGATAGTGGCCGACAGCGCCACGAGTACAGCCCAACGCATTCGCTAAGGCTTCTTGTGAGATGCCCGTCATTTTCATGCGGTCTTTGGTTCTGTCGATCCAGCCATGTGCCATCACAAAATGATACATCTTGTATCATTTCTATCCAACGACACAATTTGTATTCTTTGCCGCCTGTAGATACAATACGTATCCATAGGCAATACTAGTCAAGCTATGGACGCTGAAAAATGGATTTATCAACCTATATCAAGTCGCATCCATGCCGTGAACGCGCTGGAATCAGAGCAAGACTGGCTAAGGCTCAGGGCGTGTCCGAGGTCACAGTCAGGTCCTGGGCCAACGGAACACGAAAACACCCCTGCACTCTACAGGCCGTTGAAATAACGGAAATACTGACAGACAATAAGGTTACACGGTTTGACCTGCGGCCTGACATATTTGGGCCAAAGTAGAATTAGGGTGATGTTTATTACAGTGATGGTGACAAAGGATTGAATGGTCGCACTATGAAGAGCGAGATCGAAAGGATAATCGGAAAAAGTCGAAGTATGGCGCTGCAGCTGGATGAACCGAACCTGGAGGGTGGGGAGCTCAGAAGATATCTACAACAATCCATAAGCGGGGTGCGCGGTGCGCTGCTACTCTCCCTATCAGTTGCACTGGTTAGTAGCGCAATGCTTGAGCCGATGCAATCACAATCTTCTTTCCATAATCAGCCCATCATCTTCTCCACCCTGACACTTCTATCTGTCACTGCCTACGCCACATCCTTTATGCAGTTTTTCCTTAAAAAAATCTCCTTACTAATGGGGCTGGGTATTTTTGGTTCAGGTGCATTGCTTCTCTGGCAGTTGCAGATAGTAAGCCATCAGAATGAGGTCATTTTTTTTGCCGGTGCCTCTGTACTTGTAATGTGGATATACACCTTATCCCAGCTGGATTTTAAGATAGCCGCAATGGTTAGTTGGACTCTGACAGCCTTGGCACTGTTGATTAGCACAGACACCATCCAATTCACATGGAATTCTTATATTGCGGGTACTCTTTTGCTGATCACTACCAACCTCATCAGCATGAGCAGCAGTCACAATACATTGAAACTGACTTTACAACTTTCTGACATCATCTGCGCACTCCATGAAAAAGCAACAACCGATAAAGTGACAGGAACGTATAACAGACATCATTTAATGGAACTTTCAGAACGCGAGTATGCGCGGGCAAAACGTTTGGAAAAGCCAATATCGATCATGCTGATAGACATAGATCATTTTAAGATGATCAATGATAAATATGGACACATAATGGGAGACCGGGTTCTAAGCGCCTTGGCTCAGTGCTTAAAAAACAATATCAGAGAATTTGATGTTTGTGGTCGCTATGGGGGAGACGAGTTCATGATACTCGTCACGGATACGCCACCGCTCTCAGCTTGTAGTGTTGCCCACCGCATACTCAATTGTGTAAACAATACTAAAGTCACAGATCAAAATACAACCATCGGTTTGGTATCAGCATCGGTGTTGATGATAATAAAGGCTCTGAAGATGATCGCTGCCTGGAAGAACTAATCCGTAATGCGGATGCGGCACTTTATGAAGCAAAAATTGATGGACGTAACAGAATCCGCTTTTCGCAACCAATGACGACACAGAAAAATAGGGAAGAGATATGCACAAGGTCGAGCGCTTAAAAGAAGATATACGTGAGCTTGAGGACATAATCAATGAGTGGAAACATCTTAAAGATATAGATACCCAGTGGGGGATTTCGATGCTTAGGTCATGCATCGAAAGGGATAAACTCTATTTGGAGGAGTTAATCAGCTGTACAGATATTGAGCCTCAAGAATAACAATGGCTCAACTCAGCATACTCCCGCAAAAAGATGTCATATTCCTATTATCGTATTATAGGGTATGCACACTTTATGAGTATGTATGTCAGCCCTGCTTCAATTCCAGATTGACTGTGACGTGCCCAGGTCTCTCTTCTTTTCGAAGACTTACAGTTTGGGTATGGATACCACGATTTATTGCCAAGTTGTTTAACCAGGCTATCAGCTTGTCAAACCGCGCATTCTGAAGCTGAATACGCACCTTGGACTTACCTTCTGGTGTAATTCGTTTAATTGATTGCTTAAGTTCGAACTTTGCACTGCTTTTGTCGATAACTGCGAGAAGAGAGCTACCATTTTGGTTTTTGCTCTCTTTTTACTCTTCCCAAGTTTCTGGTACTCGACAGCAATCTCTCTTATTTTATTCAGCTCAGTTTCTGTGATCTGCAAACGGGTTTCCGCCTGTGCAATCTTTGTCTCCAGGGGCTGGGCCACACCCATATAGAGGCCCAGCATCAGGGTAATGAATACTCCCCAACCGAGAAAGAGGCGCTCTCTTGGTGCCAGTGATCGCCACCAGGACATCAGGATCTCCCCGCCTTTATCTTCATGCGTGCCTCTACACCGCTTTTATTTGTGTTGGCAGAGGTGACCTCCGCCTCAACCCCGCCGTTCTTTTCCAGCCGCTGTTTGAAACGCTCCACGCTGCCAACACCCTTTCCTTGCAAACGCATCTGCATCACTCCCTGGCGAAACTCCAGCCCGGTGAGCACCAGGGTTTTATCCTCTTTCAGGGCACTGCCAGTCTGGTGAAGCAGGCCTAGCATGGGATCTCTTCCCCGACCACTATCTTGGCGACGTTTGTCCAATGCCTGTTCTGCCTGGACCAGTGGGTCGACCACTCTATTGATATCGGGAAAACTCTTTTTAAACTGCTGATGAATCTCTACGTTGGTGGCAACCAGACCCTTTTTCAATTGCCAGTAGTGGTAGCCGTTACCGGCAATATGCACTGCAAGGGCCAGCAGCAGCATGGCGGCAACCGCCAACCAGCCACCGACGGAATCATTGCTCTCGTTTTGCCGTACACTCTGGAGCAACTCCAGCGGTGAACGCTTGCAAGCCTCTGGGGTAAACAGCGTAATTCCTTTACCCGACAAGGTTACAGGGTCTACAGGACAGCCGAGGCGTTGAAGTAACTCTGGGAGTTGTGATTCGATTTGATCAGACCACAAACGAACAGTGGGTGGAGGCTCTCCCGTCCGCTCCCCCAGAAGCTTTGTCAGGATCGGCTCTAGGGTCTCGGTCTCTATACCCATGCCTGATATTGACCGGCTCTTAGGGTAACCTGCCCACCCTCTTCCATCAGAGACCAGTTGCCAGGTTGCCAGGGCAGTAGTAAGGCTTCCGGAAGACAGGCCGCCGCTTGTAGATTGGCCTCCTTGAGCCTCTCTAACCAGGTGTTGAGACGCGCCTTACTGATAGCAGCAACGGGGATTTCACCGCCGCCTAAGCGGATGCCGGAGGTTATATAGAGTGAATCCACGTCATCCGCCAGCTGCTCTTCCAGAGCAAAGTTGATGGCCGAGGCGGGCACCCGCTTGCTCCCTGGCATCTCCACACAGGTAAGCAGAACATCACTTCCCGGTACCAGTAGCATCAGACGCTTACGCTTTACCTCTACGGCAAGCTGATCCAGCGTGCCGGTGCTTGCCTGAGCTGCCGGGTTTCCCTTTTTGTCCACAGATAACCAGGTGTAATGGTCATCCTGTTCTGTGCCGGCCCGTACCAGCATGAGTTCACTCATCAAAAACCCCTTTGCGTTTCGCTTGATGATATGCAGATCGCCCTCTTTGGGGCGATGCAGCATAGAGATATACCCTAGCCGTATTCGGCCGATTTGTACATCACCATTGACCTGAAAATAGTTGCTATCAAGGCCCATGCCATCGGGTGTAACTTTCTTGCCGGCAAATGAGATATGCTCAAGAAAAAGAGTGATGTCGGTAAACGCGGCCTCCTCCCGTTCATCAATCAGAACTTGGGCATCGTCACTAGAGACACCCTCTGCCAGACTCATCAGCACCTCTGCAGTGGCACTGTTTACGTTAATATGCGTGTATTCGGGTAGTGCAGCCACATGTGGCCGTAGTGCTGTGTACACCTCGGCATTAAAGCCTTTAATCAGCAACAGTTCACTGACATCTGACAGCGGTCTGTTGGCACTACGGTAGGGAGGTTGCCGGTTGATGTAGGTCTCATCCTCGGCCCCATTGGGGTAGCGCACATCCAGATCTGCATCGATCCAGTCCAGCAGGGCTTCGGCAAGCTCCGGTGGCTGGTCCAGCTGTTTGAGTAGACGACGGAAACGGTCCAGACCCACCGAACTGGGGTTACCCTCTTTGAGCAGGTTGTTGAGGTTGAAGCGACCCTGCAGGTCTGCTACGGATGCACTGAGCTGCCCACCCTCTACGTCAGTGGGCGCGATGGGGTTGTTCCAGACATCTTCCCAGCTATCGGTAGCATTCTCTTTTCTATCTTCTATCAGCCGACCTATGGCCCAGCTGTCGATACCGTAGGCAAATTGCCAAGCCTGCTCCATTCGCAGCAGGTTTTCTGTCTTGCGCAGATCGACTTGCTGCCTGGTGGCCATGGCCACGGCGGCGATGGTGGCGATAGCGACCACCAGCAATACGGTCAGCAGGGCCACACCTCGCTCTCTTTTGAGATATTTCTGCACCTTGCTGATGGATATGATTGGGTACTGCGTCATGGTGCCACCAGAAAAGTACGCCGAATCTCACCCCAACGCTCAGTGGTCAACACCACCTCTACCGCCTTGGGCAGGGGCGGTAGCTCTTTGTCACCGCCCTGCTGGGGCCAAGTGCCATGCCACTCGTCAGCGGCAAAGCGCAACTCCACGCCCAGCACGCCATCGGTGAGGTCCAGAACTTCAGGTTCGCTACCCTGAACTCTATCCAACACCTGCCAGCTCAGCCGTTGCAACTGCTCACCATCAAGACGATAGGCCACTGGTTGCAATGCCATTCGCACACGCTCTACACCCATGGCACCGCATGAACAAAACTCAGCAGTGTATCGCCATCCCCGCCACTAAAAGGTGGCTGGCTATCGCCAAACTCATCCCGCACACCCCGGTTAACCGCCTGGGTAAGATCCTGCTGCATAAAGAGAAAAGCACTCTGAAGCATGGCAAACTGCTGTGCCGCCCTGTCGGTGTGGTCCCGAGCGGTCAGCAGCGTGTGCAGGCCTCCGTAGGCCATCATCGACATGATGGCGAATACCGTAATGGCCACAAGAAGTTCGAGCAGGGTAAACCCCGCTATTACGGCTCTCTTGTTCACTTGCTGGCCTCAAGATAACCGCTGAGGCTAGCCATAACCTTCTCGGCGTTGTCCATAGGGGTGACTTTAACATCGGCCCGCAGCACCTGGGGATCGGAGGTGGTGCTTACCTGCAGATCCCACTGCCACTCCCGCCCCGCCATAGCCTCGTTGCCCTGAAAAGTACCGGAAACCCGCTGATCAACACTGATACGTGCACTGTTGAGGCTGTTAACCGCTACCCAGTTGGCGAAGGTACGCTCTTCCAAGTAGGTCTGGTTTGCCGCATTGCTTCCTGCCGCCTTGATGAGCGCAGCATGGCAATGGTCAATACCGCCAAAGCGACAACCACCTCTATCAGGGTAAAGCCTTTATTCAAGCGGTAGCGCTTCACCGGTTAGATGCCTCAACCTGGCGCTTGATCTGGCCAGTTGCCAAACCTTCCAGGTGATAGTTGGTATCGGTAGAGAGGTCACTCAGTCGAAGTATGAATGGAGAGATCTGCCCACTAGGGAAAAAAATGATTTGCGGTATCACTCCCTCCCCCTTCTCTTCCTCTACGTCTACCTCAGAGGCTGAAGGCTTCTGGTAGCCACCAGAGACTAGCTCCAGCTGCCAATCATCGGGCAGTGTTCGCGCTGCAAGTAGAGGCTCACCTTCCAGTTCACCCCACTCTTCCACGCCTGCAATAACAAACCCATAACCTGCATCATTCAAAGTGACCCCTACAGGGCGGCCCTGAAGTATCGATTCCTGGGTTGCCAGGGAGAAGAGGTACCCCATACGCTGCCCTTCAGTCTCAAGCCTGCGGCCACCATTCACACCACCAACGGAGAGCACAGCAACCCCACTGATTATGCCGATAATAAAGACAACAACCAGAAGCTCGATCAGGGTGAACCCGTTTTGCCTGGTGATCATGGAGTGTAAAATTCAATCCAGATTCCAGTTGCCGATATCCTTACCGGCATCGGTACCACCCGCTACACCGTCGGCTCCCAGGGAGTAGAGATCGAACTCACCATGAGAACCTGGCTGAAGATAGCGATAAGGTGCCCCCCAGGGGTCTTTGGGGATACGTTCGATATAGCCACCGGACTTCCAATTGGCACCCGATGGAAGCCCGCCGGGCTTCACTGCCAGGGATTCCAGTCCCTGTTCGGTAGTGGGGTAGCTAAAGTTGTCTAATCTGAAGAGATTCAGCGAGGCGCCCAAGGCACGAATATCCTGCTGAACTCTAACCGCACGGGCTTCATCAGCCGGCTCATGATTTTCGGCACCACCATGGCGGCAAGAATGCTGAGAATCACCACCACAACCATAATCTCGATCAGGGTGAAACCCCTGCTGTAACCTGTACCAGAAATCTGGGGTTTTATCCTTTCGCCACACAAAACTGACTCCTTATATTTTTCCAAATTTATAGTAACTATTCAGCTATACCTAATTTTGGGGCTGTTTTCACCAGGGGTCGGAGTCGATTGCGTCAAGATGGGTGGAAATGCACCTTATTTACGGCGCAATCGACTCGACCCCGAACCGAGCTGAATAGTCACAATTTATATACCAAAAAGACCTCAGGGGGCACTCCTAATTCAAGGCTGAGGACTATGGTAACCGATCTCCCCTCATAAAAAATAGTACCCCCTCCTATTCCAGAAACAGACAACTAATAGAATCCTTACCATTGTGAGCATACACATAGTATGATTGATCGTTCACAAAAGAACGAAAGGCTATGGCAAGCTAACTTTATCTCCAGGATCGGACAGTGTCGGCCAGTTATTCCAACAATAAACTTTTGCAGTTAATTCTCCTTCTGTGTTCAGCGGGAGCGCTGGCATATGCCTGTTACAACACCAGCCTGCTGGCATTCAAGCAAAGCACTTCAGCTGCAAACAATCTACCTGCCGACGCTAAACAATCAACAATTAAGAGCGGTGGAGAACAAAAGATACAGTATAGTGAAATCGCACAGTGGCATCTGTTTGGTGCTGTGCTCGGAAAAACTTCTCCTGCACCAAAGAAAAAAGTTGTAATTGCCCCTAAAACCCGACTCAAGCTTGAATTGCTGGGGGTATTTTCAGATAAAAAAAACAGGTGATGGCTGGGCTATCATCTCCGAGAAGGGCGGGAGCCATAAAATCTACCGGATTGGAGGCGAACTGCCAGGAAATGCCGTCTTGTATGCTGTTGAGGCGAACAGGGTCACGCTTGAGCGTAATGGTCAATATGAGTCGCTACCCCTGAAAAGCCGGGCTCACTCAATAACACGAGGAGTAATCCCAATATAGCTTTTCCAGCCACCGCCATACCCTCTCACCCATCACGCAAAACTAATAAACCAAAAAGAATTTAAATGCAGGCAGGAAGAGAGCTTGTTCATTTGACAATCCACTTGCACCACCAAGCCTGAATATTAGGATAAATAAACGATTTTCATGTTAAAAAAAATATACATAATCATACTACTGCTAGCACTTTCACTGTCATCGGTAGTTGCAGAGACTACGGCAGAGGGCACTGAGTCACAGACGATGACGCTCAACTTGAATAATGCCGACATACGAGCGTTCATCGCCACTGTTTCAGAGATGACCGGAAAGACCTTTATCATCGACCCAAGAGTCAAGGGTAAAGTCACCGTGGTCTCGGCGGCACCCGTCGCCCCTGAGAGTATTTATGAGATCTTCATCTCTGTACTTAAAGTACACGGCTACTCTGTGGTACCAAGTGGAGGAGCAATCAAAATCATACCTCAAGCCATTGCCACCAAAGACACCGTACCCACCGCCAGTGACACGCAAACCGGCAAAGGAGACAAGCTGGTCACCCGCGTGGTTCAGGTGCGTCATGCCGATGCAACACAACTGGTGCCTATTTTGCGTCCGCTTCTACCGCAGCATGCACACCTCGCGGCCCACCCGAACAGTAACACCCTAGTGGTGGCTGACAGCGCGGCTAATGTTAATCGCATCGTCGATATCATTAAAAGAATCGACCAAGCCAATGACCTGGATATCGAGATCATCGCACTGCGCTACTCTCAGGCAAGCGACTTGGCGGCCACGCTAAACTCACTTACCAAGGCGGTACCAAAAAACCCGAAAGCGACCACCAGCACCAACAGCCTAATTGCAGATGAGCGTACCAACAGCCTGATCGTCAGTGGTGAGCCGGGCTGGCGTAGCAACATCCGGCTGCTCATTGCGCAGCTAGACAAGGAGGTGCCCAACGATGATAACACCGAGGTGATTGCACTGCGTTTTGCCGACAGCAAGACGCTTGTAGAGGTGCTTCGTGGCGTGGGAGATCAACAGGTCAAGTCAGAAACAAAAGCGGTAAAGAAGGGAGCAAGTACTGCCGGTGGGCGCTTTGATATCCAGGCCGATGAGGCTACTAACTCCCTAGTGGTCACCGCTCCTCCCTTTCTGATGCGCTCTCTGAAGTCGGTGATAAAACAGCTTGATGTGCGACGCGCACAGGTGCTGATTGAGGCGATCATTGTTGAGCTTCGCTACAACAAATCAGTAGAACTTGGCGTGGAGTGGCATACCCAATCCCCGAGTAACGGTTTTGGCGCAGGCACCAGCCTGCCCCTGACCTCAACGGTCGGTTCAACCATCAGCGGCTACCCCACTACCATCGGCAGTGGATTTAGCCTTGGATTTTTTCAGTCCGGCGACCTTCATCTTCTGCTTAAGGCGTTCTCTGGTAACAGCGACACCAACATTCTCTCGACACCATCACTTGTAACGATGGACAATGAAGAGGCCTCTATCCATGTAGGCCAAAACGTACCCTTTGTGACAGGCCAGTACACCAATAACGATTCAGCAGGCGCGACCAATCCTTTTCAGACCATTGAACGGCATGATGTTGGCGTAAAGTTGAAGGTGACACCCCATATCAATGAAGGCGATACCGTCAGGCTAACCATTGAGCAGGAGATCTCCAGTGTCGACACTGAATCAGGTACAGAAGGGCTGACTACAAACAAACGTCTTATCAAAACCACCATTCTTGTTGATAACGAAGAGGTTGTTGTACTGGGTGGGCTTATGGAAGACTCACTGAAAGAAAATATGGGAAAAGTACCTGTTTTGGGTGATATCCCGTTGCTGGGACATCTTTTTAGAAATCACCGCAGCGCCATGGAAAAGAAGAATCTAATGGTGTTCCTTCGCCCACAGATCATCCGCAACCGACAACACAGTGGCGATTTAACCAGCAGAAAATATACACGTATACGCTCATTGCAAGAGAAAAGACAAGAGAACGGGGTACCTCTGATGCCCGAGGAGAACCCGCCTATGTTGCCTGCGGTCAACTCCTGGAATTCCGATAATACGGCTGAGGATTTCTTCAACATAATGGGCCATCAGGATTAAAGGCATGCCAGATTCAGCCCCACCACAAACCCTCCCCTACGGTTTTGCAAAGCGGCACCAACTGGTAATCAGAGAGACAACAGCCAAAGGCCTTACCCTCGCCTACACCAAGGCCACGCCAGCCCATGCACTGATTGAGAGCAGACGCTTTCTCGATGTACCGCTTGATTTCAGTGAAGTTTCCGCCCCACAATTTGACCAACTGCTGCAGAAGGCCTATGAACGTGGTGCGGGAGAGGCACAAGATGTAGCGGCAACCATCGGTGAAGACATCAATCTGGATGAGATCGCCCAGCATCTGCCCAAACCTGAGGACCTGCTTGAGAATGCAGATGAAGCACCCATCATACGACTGATCAACGCCCTGCTTGCCGAGGCGGTAAAGGAGAATGCATCAGACATACATATTGAACCCTACGAAAGACCGTCTGGCGGTAAGGTTGCGCGTAGATGGTGTTCTGCGCGACGTACTACAGCCACAACGCGCACTGGGGCCAATGCTGATATCACGCATCAAGGTCATGGCACGTCTGGACATCTCCGAAAAACGGATGCCTCAGGATGGCCGAATCTCACTGCGTGTCGGCGGGCGGGCCGTCGATGTGCGTGTCTCCACCCTGCCTTCTGGCCATGGAGAACGAGTGGTGTTGAGGCTACTCGATAAGCAGGTAGGGCGGCTCGATCTGGAACAACTGGGGATGGCACCGCTAGAGCTCCAGGTTCTACAATCGCTGATTCAGAGTCCTCACGGTATCGTACTGGTTACCGGCCCTACGGGATCAGGAA
>MOXH01000030.1_pt1 | contig 28046 bp, 31 predicted proteins | sample 1471181 | NCBI WGS metagenome assembly MOXH01 (sample SAMN05806436, study PRJNA327811) | mollusc metagenome | isolation source: Phylotype A (SB4) bacterial symbionts from gill | host: Thyasira cf. gouldii | place: Canada: Bonne Bay, Newfoundland | collected 2010-05-07
CGGTTAAAGATGGGTGGAAAATTACAGCTTTCTTTACAGGTGCAAGCGACTCCGACCCCAAGCACCCGCTGAATAGTTACGGATAACTTTTGTCACTACTACGGATTCAACATGACCACCATCAAACAAAAAGACCTCATAGAAAGTGTCGCTGATGCGCTGCAATATATCTCCTACTACCACCCCATTGACTATATCGAGGCGCTGACCAAGGCTTGGGAGCGAGAAAAGTCGGCCTCTGCCAAGGATGCCATGGCTCAGATTCTGGTCAACTCGCGGATGTGTGCCGAGGGCCACCGGCCGATCTGCCAGGATACCGGCATGGTAACCGCCTTTGTCGATGTCGGCATGAATGTCTCCTGGGAAGGAACCATGAGCCTGGAGGAGATGGTCAATGAGGGGGTTCGGCGGGCCTACACCGCACCTGAAAACCTGCTGCGCGCATCGGTGGTCAGCGACCCTGCAGGCGCACGCACCAACACCCGCGACAACACGCCCGCTGTCATTCACACCCGACTGGTTCCAGGTGACGAGGTGGAGATCAAACTGGCTGCCAAGGGCGGCGGCTCAGAGAATAAAGCACGTTTTACCGTTCTCAACCCCTCGGGCACCTGGTCGACTGGGTGCTTGAGATTATCCCGACGCTGGGTGCGGGCTGGTGTCCTCCCGGCATGTTGGGAATAGGCATTGGCGGCTCTGCCGAGAAGGCGATGCTAATGGCAAAAGAGTCTCTGATGGAGCCCATTGACATATATAAGCTACAGGCCAGAGGCCCGAAAAATCGCACCGAAGAGCTGCGTTTGGAGCTGTTTGAGAAGATCAACGCATTGGGGATAGGCGCTCAGGGACTGGGCGGTCTGACAACCGTTTTGGATGTAAAGATCAACGACTACCCAACCCACGCCGCCTCTCTGCCGGTGGCAATGATCCCCAACTGTGCAGCCACACGGCACGTTGAGTTCACCCTCAAGGGTGACGGTCCTGCAGAACTAGAGCCACCCAAAGCAGAAGATTGGCCGGAGGTGACCTGGGAGGCATCGGCGGATGCTCACCGCGCCAACCTCGACAACATCACCCGTGAGGAGATTGCCAGCTGGAAACCGGGAGACCGGGTGCTACTCTCCGGCAAACTGCTTACCGGCCGCGATGCCGCTCACAAGCGCATCCAGGAGCTGCTGGAGAGTGGTGAGCCGCTGCCGGATGGCGTTGATTTCAACAGCCGCTTCATCTACTACGTCGGCCCCGTCGATCCTGTAGGTGATGAGGTGGTCGGCCCTGCTGGCCCTACCACATCCACCCGTATGGATAAGTTCACCGATATGATGTTGGGAGAGACCGGTCTTATGGGCATGGTAGGCAAAGCGGAGCGCGGCCCCGCTACCCGTGAATCGATCAAACAGCACGGAGCCATCTACCTGATGGCGGTAGGCGGCGCCGCCTATCTCGTTGCCAAAGCGATCAAATCATCCCGCATAGTCGCATTCGAAGAGCTTGGAATGGAGGCGATCCGTGAGTTCGAGGTAGAAGATATGCCGGTCACTGTGGCTGTCGACAGCGTGGCGAGTCTATCCATCAGAGTGGCCCGGCTGAGTGGCGGGTGAAAATCGAAAATATGAGGAAGATCTGAAAATAGGATGCAAAATAGTAACTATTCAGTTGGTTTTGGGGTTGGGCATATTTTATGCCGCACTTCCCTGTAGGAGCACTTTCTCGAAGCGCGATGGGATAGTCGCACCATGGTGGTTGTTTCATCGCGGCCCGAGAGACCACGCCTACAATAAGATCAGAGCCCGGTACTGAATAGTTACCTTTTTAGCTCCTCATCCCGATAGTGGACATCTAGCCAGCACCTTGGCAAAGACTCGCCTGAGAGGAACTCCAGCTCGCTTTTTGGAAACTGCTCCGGGTCCTGTAACTCTTCACCCGCAGTGTAGCGGCCAACCAGTTTTGAGTGGTTTGGGTTGATCAGGTCTCCAAGGCCCAGCACTTCGACAACATTGTTGTTTTTAATATGCTTCAGGAACATGCCACCCTCCATTTCCATCTGGATCTATACGGGAAGCCTCTACCCTCCCCGGCTTGAAACTATTAGCACTCGGGTCGGAGTCTATTGTGTCGTAAAAAGGTGCATTTTCCACCCATCTCAGCGCAATCGACTCCGACCCCTGGTGAAAATAGCCACCCAATTAGGTATAGCTGAATAGTTACCAACAAACAAGCGCCTAGGACTTGGCACTCCATTCATCTGGAGTGAAGGTCTTAATCGACAACGCATGAAGCTCACCACTGGCGATCTGCGTCTTTACAGCGGCCATCACCAGACGCTGCTTCTGCAGGAGTGATTTGCCGACAAAATCATCGCTGATCACTGTTGCCTCAAAATCACAACCGCTACCGGTGACCTGTGCCTTACAGCCGGAAATACCTGCCTCTATCAGCTGTTCTACTGCTGTTGTTTCCATTTAATACCTCAAATTCGTAACACTATCAGATGATTGACCCTGCGATACATATCAGGAGCTTATCCTAGAATAGGACAGGCTCCTACATTAAAAGCCCGCCTTGTGTGGTGTAGCCACCGCGTTCGTAGCGATACTCCACAACATTAAAGCTCCCGGGTAGCCAGAAACTCAACTTCCGGCCAACGCTCTATAGCCAGGGAGAGATTGACCCGGGTCGGAGCAAGATAGACCAGCTGGTTATCCCCATCCAGGGCGAGATTTTCATACGCCTTGATGCGAAGTTTCTCGAGCATTTTTTCATCCTCACAGCGTACCCAGCGGGCAGTAGCCACACTTATTGCCTCTACAGTCGCTTCGACACCATACTCATCTTTAAGGCGGTGAGCCGCCACATCAAACTGCAGCACACCAACGGCACCAATAATCATGTCATTGTTCTTCAGCGGTCTGAATACTTGGGTTGCCCCCTCTTCACACAGCTGCAGCACCCCTTTTTGCAACGCCTTCATGCGAAGTGGATCTTTTAACACCACACGACGAAAAAGCTCCGGTGCGAAATAGGGTACGCCCTCATACTTAAGCTCATCACCGTCAGTAAAAGTATCACCGATCTGTATGGTGCCGTGATTGTGCAGGCCGATAATATCCCCCGGCCAGGCCTCTTCAACGTGGCGCCGCTCATCTGCCTGGAAGGTGATGGCATTGCTGATCTGTACCGTCTTGCCGATACGTACATGGCGCATCTTCATTCCCTTCTTGTAGGAGCCGGAGCAGACTCGAAAAAAAGCGATGCGATCGTGGTGGGCCTGATTCATATTCGCCTGGATTTTAAAGACAAAGCCGGAGAACTTCTTATCAGAGGGCTCCACCAACCGCTGCTGCGTCTGACGTGACTTGGGTGCGGGTGCATACTGGGCAAAGGCGTCCAGCAGCTCCTTTACACCGAAGTTATTGATGGCCGAACCAAAAAAAGACCGGCGTCAGTTCACCTCGTGCATAGGCATCCAGGTCCAATTCATGGCTGGCACCACGTACCAGTTCAACCTCCTCCCGTAGCTCTTCAGCCATATCGCCGATCACCTCATCAAGGCGAGGATTATCCAGCCCCTTGATCAGCTCACCCTCATTGATCTTCCCGCCATGAGTGGCTGAGAAGAGGTGTGTAGTGTCGGTACGCAGATCGAACACCCCCTTGAAACGCTTACCCATGCCGATCGGCCAGGTGATGGGAGCACAACGGATCTTCAAAATCGCCTCCACTTCATCAAGCAACTCCAGGGCATCACGCCCTTCGCGATCGAGTTTGTTGATAAAAGTGAGGATGGGGGTATCGCGCATACGGCAGACATCCATCAGCTTGATGGTGCGCGACTCAACACCCTTGGCGACATCGATCACCATCAGTGCCGAATCGACTGCTGTCAGGGTACGGTAGGTATCCTCAGAGAAGTCTTCATGTCCCGGCGTATCGAGCAGGTTGATCACCGTATCGCCGTAGGGGAACTGCATCACCGACGAGGTAACCGAGATACCACGCTGCTTCTCCAGCTCCATCCAGTCGGAGGTGGCGTGGCGGGCCGCCTTACGCCCCTTTACTGTACCGGCCATCTGGATGGCTCCGCCAAAGAGCAGCAGCTTCTCGGTAAGGGTGGTCTTACCCGCATCGGGATGGGAGATGATAGCAAACGTGCGTCTACGCTTTATTTCATTGAGAAAATTGCTATCAGCCATACCCTGTAAATCCTAATTTGTACTTAAATTTGTACTTGTTTATTAATTTGCCTTTTGAAGCAATTTCAAAAGGTGCGTCATGTTACGTGAAACTTAATCTCTTCCCCCCGACAGCACTCAGCCAATATCTAAAGTTGTGTCTGTCGGCAGTTTGATTAAGTACACTATTATTTCATACCTTAACCAATCCATAAACTGGCTATTTGTGTTTACAATAGACAACATATAGATAACAAATGTGGCTTTAAGCAACATTTCCCATATTTTATAATTGACCTCACCCATAAGTCAATGATATGTTGAAAATATAGAACATTTAACCTATATAAGTGGATTAAAAGAAACCTGAAAATCATGTCACGCACAAATAAAATAGCAAAAGCCCCACCCGCCGCCGTAGAACTGATATTGATCCGGCTAGGGAAAAATATCCGTACCGCAAGATTGCGCCGCAAGTTGCGGTTAGAAGATATGGCAGGGCGCATTGGTGTTTCGCGCTATGTCATGTCCGATATTGAAAAGGGCAAACCCTCCACTGCTATCGCCACTTATATGGGGGCTTTATGGGTTTTGGGGTTATTAGACGATATGAATCTTATCGCCGATCCAGACCATGATGAAGAAGGCAAGATATTGGAAAAATCCCGTGCACCAAAAACCGCAGGGAAACGAAAAAAGGCATTAGATAATGACTTCTGAGCGTGAATGTTTTGTCTATATCGTCTTACCTAATGAAACAGAGTTTGTCACCGCAGCACGTTTTCGCGTCTCACGCACCCGTGACGGTGAGCCAGTTGGCGAGCTGGTCTATGGTAAAAGCTACCTAGCCAGAGCCAACGCTGTAGAGCTTGACCCAACGGAACTAAAGCTAAGTAGCACTAAATATGAAACCGCCCGTATGAGCGGTTTCTTCGGCGCTATTCGGGATGCTATGCCTGACTATTGGGGGCGGCGCGTGATTGAGCGCAATGCTGGGCAAACAGGATTGGAAGAGTTTGATTTTCTCATGCATGGTGCAGATGACAGAGCGGGTGCATTAGGCTTTGGACTAAAAGCTGAACCTCCTGCGCCACGCCGCACCTTCAATCGCACCCTTGATCTGGAAAAGCTTCAAACCACAGCGGAAGCTATTTTAAATGATCAAACGGATGGCATTGAAAACCAAGATGACGCTCAGCAAGTTCAAGAATTACTACTGGAAGGAACATCAATGGGTGGTGCTCGCCCAAAAGCTGTTGTGGAAGATGATAACAGCCTTTGGGTAGCCAAATTTTCCAGCCCACAGGATCGTTGGAATCATCCGCGTGTTGAACATGCTTTTTTAAAGCTTGCCAAACTTTGTGATCTGAATGTCGCAGATAGCAAAATTGTCAGTGTTGGCGGTAAGGACGTACTGCTTGTGCGGCGCTTTGACCGCGACCATACCGATGAAGGTTATCGCCGTCACCGCATGGCGAGTGCATTAACATTGCTTCGCTCAGAAGAAAGCCCTGCGGCTAAAAACGATTGGTCATATATGCTACTTGCCGATGAAATTCGCCGCACAAGTAGCCACCCAAAACAGGATTTAACAGAACTTTATGGGCGCATGTGCTTTAACGCACTTGTCTCCAATCTTGATGATCACCCACGCAATCACGCCGTTATTGCTAAAAATACCCATTGGCGTTTAAGTCCAGCCTATGATTTAACACCCACTCTCACTATTGCTCTGGAAAATAGGAATTTAGCAATGGCTTGCGGTTTGCATGGCCGTATGGCGAATAAAGAAAATCTTTTGAGCGGTCATGCTCGCTTTCTCCTCAATGAGGAGAAAGCGGATTTTATCATAGACAATATGATAAACATCATAAGGTCTGAATGGGACTCCTGCTTACATCGTGCAGGAGTCAGCAATAAAGACTGTGAAACCATTCGCAGTAGCTATATTTATGAAGGCTTTTTTAATCCAATATCCAAATATTAAAATGGAATAAAGCAGGGGTTAAACTATGGTGAAGGTGCGCCGCCGGTTGAGTTGATCAAGCAGTTCAGACATGTCAGATTTCAGTCAGAGGGAAACGATCAATTATACCCTGATCAGACGGTTACAGACAGAAGGCAAAGAGGATCGCATCTTCCCTCCCCTGCTGAGCCGGATAGTAGCCATGGCGGCGACCGATCTCGTTAAACCCCATCGACTCATAAAGGCCGATCGCCACTTTATTTGACGACCTTACCTCCAGAAAGAGAGTATCTGCTTCCCCGTTACATACCCGTGTCATTAGTCGCTGTAGTAGACGCCGTGCCAGCCCCTGTCCCTGAAATTCAGGATGTATGCAGAGATTGAGGAGATGGGCCTCACCCGCAGCAACGGATGTCACCCCATGGCCGATGATGCGCTCCCCATGAGTGTAAACCCAGCAGTTGTAGCCGACTCTCAGAGAGTCGCTGAAGATACCTTCGGTCCAGGGAAATTCATAACAGAGGCGCTCAACCACCATAACCGCTTCAATATCACCCTCAATCATAGGGCGCATCTTCAGTTTGGATTTTTAAGAATTGCATTCATGTATAGACTAACTATTGTAGCTTCTCATAAAGTCTGTGCCATAGGGGTAGGGAAGTGTGCCGTAAAATGTAAGATTGTGGATAACTATTCAGTTGGTGCTCGGGGTCGATTACCTACGCCCATGTAGGCAATCGACTCGACCCCAAACCCTGTTTCACTCTCTTAGAATATGTACCGCCCGCTGCAGATCCTGCCAACTTTTGGCTTTCTCTGCGGGTGAGCGCAGTAGGTAGGCGGGGTGGTAGCTGACCACCACTGGCGTCCCTTTGTAGTCAAAGTCACGGCCACGCATCTTTCCCACCGCCTCTGTCGATTTGAGTAGGTTCTGTGCCGCCACACGACCCACAGCCAGAATTACTTTGGGCTTTATCAAGGCAACCTGACGCATAAGGAGGGGTTCACACTTCAGCGCCTCTTCCGACTTTGGGTCACGATTCTCCGGTGGTCTGCATTTGAGGATATTGGCAATAAAAACCTGCTTCCTATTCAGACCAATGGCTTGGAGCATGGTGTTGAGCAGCTGTCCGGCTCGTCCGACAAAGGGCTCCCCCTGACGATCCTCCTCGGCACCGGGCGCTTCGCCGATAATCATCAGATCGGCCTCCCGGTTACCGACACCGAATACCGTATTTGATCGGGTGCTGTGTAGTGTACACCCCTGGCACTCAGTAACTTTTACCTCCAGTCCATGCCAGTCGAGACCCGCGATAATAGTCGCCTCGTCGGGTTTTGATAGCGCGTCATCAGCATACTCCGCGTAGTCAATAGTGGGAGAGTACTCGGCCATTAGCGGGGGTGCTTCGCTTAACCAGGGCGGGATGTCAGGGTCAGCCACCGGTGGAGCACTCACCTTGGGGCTCGCGCCTTCAGCTCTATCACGCGGGGGGGGCGATTTATTGCTCACAGAAACAACCGGAGCTGCTCTGGTTTGTGCCGGAGCAGCCGCTTCGCTTGGTACCGATATCTCACTTGGAACCGGCGCATCTCTGGGCAGCCAATGCTCAATCCCCATGGCATCCAGATAGTACCGTCTCTGGGTTTCATCCATCGCTGCAATCCAGTGACTCAGACACGCGCTTTCTGGGGATGGGCGCGCTCAGCCTCCTGCTCAAGCTTGTTAACCGCATTGATATAGGCCTTCGCCGATGCAATCACTATATCGGTATCAGCGCCCTGGCCGTTAACGATACAGTCATTGCGTTGTAGACGTACCGTCACCTCACCTTGGGCATCGGTTCCACTGGTGATGGCGTTGACAGAGTAGAGTTGGAGCTCTGCACCACTTTCAACCATACTCTCCATCGCCCTGAATGCAGCATCGACAGGGCCTCCACCAACTGAATTACCCTCCTGCTCGGCTCCATCAACCGCAAGAACAACCCGCGCATGGGGTGTCTCCCCGGTTTCGCTGCAGACCTTGAGTGAGACCAGTTTAAAGCGTTCATTCTCGGCACTGAAACCGGCATCATTGACCAGCGCCTGAAGGTCATCATCAAAGATCTCATGCTTTTTGTCTGCCAGTTCTTTGAAGCGGCGAAAGGCGTCGTTGAGCTCCTCCTCTGAATCCAGGGTAATACCTATCTCTTCAAGACGGGAGCGGAAGGCGTTGCGACCGGAATGCTTACCCAGCACCATGCGGTTCTGGCTCCAGCCCACATCCTCAGCTCGCATAATCTCATAGGTCTCACGGCTCTTGAGGACACCATCCTGGTGAATACCCGCCTCATGGGCGAAGGCATTGGCACCCACAATAGATTTGTTAGGTTGTACCGGGAAACCGGTAATGCTGGAAACAAGACGCGAGCAGCTGACGATTTGGGTGGCATCCAGACCGCTATCGCACTCAAACAGATCCCGCCGGGTACGTACCGCCATCACCACCTCTTCCAAGGAGGCATTACCAGCACGTTCTCCCAGTCCATTGATGGTGCACTCCACCTGACGGGCACCATTAAGTACCGCCGACAGGGAGTTGGCGGATGCCAGCCCCAGGTCGTTGTGACAGTGAACAGAGAAGATAGCTTTGTCCGCATTGGGGATGCGTTCGATCAGAGTACGGAGGGTCTCGCCAAACTGCTGGGGCAGATTGTAGCCGACCGTGTCCGGTACATTGATGGTAGTAGCCCCCGCCGCAATCGTCTGCTCAAATATTCTACAGAGAAAATCGATATCAGAGCGCCCTGCATCCTCTGCCGAGAACTCAACATTATCGGTGTAGCGCCGCGCCCGCTTCACCGCCCACACCGCCCGCTCCACCACCTGATCAGGGCTCATGTTGAGCTTATGCTCCATATGAATCGGTGAAGTGGCAATAAAGGTATGAATACGCCCAGAGTTAGCCTCCCTGATCGCCTCACCGGCACGGTCGATATCCTTCTCCAGCGCACGAGCAAGACCACATACGGTGCAATCTTTAATAGTCCTGGCAATCTCCCGAACCGAATCGAAGTCACCCAGGCTAGCCATCGGAAAGCCCGCCTCAATCACATCCACCCGCAGCTTCTCCAGTGCCTTGGCGATGCGCACCTTCTCATCCTTTGTCATCGATGCACCGGGGCTCTGCTCACCATCGCGCAGGGTGGTATCGAAGATAATCAGCTTATCCTGGTTACTCATAATCTGTTCCTGAGCGGGTTCCGTGCATGGGGTCTAGGGAGTATTTGATTAATCTGAATCGGCAGAGCGATCTGAATCTGTCATGTCAGTCGGCTCAACATCATCCTCCCTACCGGACTTAGCCCCCCGTCGCCCGGCTCGGTGTTGACGCAGGTACTTCAAGGTCAGCACCGGACCTGAGATGGCATAGGCGAAAAAAACAAGAAATAGCACCAGAGGCGGCTGTATATAGAGCACTGAGAAAGCGAGCATCACAACAACCATGGAAAAGAAGGGAACCTTGCCGCGAAAATCGACCTCTTTGAAGCTGTTGTAGCGAATATTGCTAACCATTAGCAGGCCTGTCGTCACGGCCAATATACCGGTGATAATACTGATATCGTCACCACCGATGCCAAACTCTTCAGATACCCAGACGGTTCCCGCCATCATCGCCGCCGCCGCAGGGCTGGGAATACCCTGAAAGTAGCGCTTGTCAGCAGTCCCCAACTGGGTATTAAACCGCGCCAACCGGAGAGCCGCACCCGCAGTATAGATAAAGGCGGCAAGCCAACCCAATTTACCGAGACTGTTGAGTGACCATACGTACATCACCAACGCGGGCGCAAGACCAAATGAGACCATATCCGAGAGACTGTCGTATTCTGCGCCGAAAGCGGTCTGGGTATGGGTCATACGCGCCACCCGTCCGTCGAGCCCATCAAGAATCATCGCCACAAAGATGGCGATGGCGGCATTCTCAAACTCGCCACCGATCGCACCAAGAATTGCATAAAACCCACAAAACAGCGCCGCCGTGGTAAACAGGTTCGGCAACAGGTAGATACCCCGTCTAGGTTTCACTTTGTGCGATTGCTCAGGCATGAATCTGATTCCATTTCTCACTCTATAGCCGTGATTATAATTGAGATCCTCCCAAATCACAGCAGAAGTCGCAGCAGAAGATTTATTCGTTAAAACCGGCGTAACTATTCGGCTGAGTTTGGGGTCGGAGTCGAGGGCGGGGCTCCTACAGTGGCCAGGCGCTTTTATTGAGAGCCATCCCTTAGGTTTCGGTGCAGATCCGTTAACAAAAATGCCGGCTAATGCCGGCATTTTTTTATCTCAGACAACCGATCTCAATCAGTTCTTCGACTTGTCGACGATCTTCTTGATCCAAGGCATCATGCTGCGCAGACGCTCCCCTACCAGCTCTATCTCATGAGAGGCATTGAGTCGACGCATAGCCGTCATCTCCGGGTAGTTGCTCGCACCCTCCTGGATGAAGCGCTTGGCGTACTTTCCTTGCTGGATATTATCCAGGCACTCTTTCATCGCCGCACGACTCTGATCATTAATCACCTTGGGGCCGGTGACATACTCACCATACTCGGCATTATTGGAGATAGAGTAGTTCATGTTGGCAATGCCACCTTCGTACATCAGGTCGACAATCAGCTTCAGCTCATGAAGACACTCGAAGTAGGCCATCTCCGGCGCATAACCAGCCTCGGTCAGGGTCTCAAAACCAGCTTTCACCAGCTCCACCGCACCACCACAGAGTACCGCCTGCTCACCAAACAGATCGGTTTCGGTCTCATCTTTGAAAGATGTCTCGATAATACCTGTGCGACCACCACCGATGGCAGAGGCGTAAGAAAGCGCCATATCTTTGGCTTGGCCGTTGGCATCCTGATAGATTGCGATCAGATCAGGAATACCACCGCCACGAACAAACTCTGAACGTACGGTGTGTCCTGGTGCCTTAGGTGCAATCATGATCACATCAAGGTCAGCACGCGGCACGACCTGATTGTAGTGAATAGCAAAACCGTGGGCGAATGCCAGTGTGGCACCCGGCTTAAGGTTGGGCTCCAGTTGATCACGGTAGAGGATAGACTGAAACTCATCTGGCGTAAGCACCATAACCACATCAGCATCGGCAACCGCCTCCTCGACCGACTTAACCACCAGACCAGCACCCTCCGCTTTGGCGGCAGATGCAGAACCAGGACGCAGCGCCACAGTGACATCAACACCGGAATCCTTCAGGTTATTGGCGTGGGCATGGCCTTGTGAGCCGTAGCCGACGATGGTGACCTTCTTCCCCTGGATAAGGGAGAGATCGGCGTCTTTGTCGTAGTAGATATTCATGCTCATGTGATTGTTACCTTGGGTTTTTTATAAACAATTAATTTCAATAGTTAGCCGCTGGAGGGCGTATCACCAGAGGGGTTAAAAAAGGATCAGAGGTTCAGCCCCTTGGCACCCCTGGCAATACCTGAAGGGCCGGTTCGCACCACTTCGACTACCAGATCATCATTCACTGCACCGATAAACGCATCGAGCTTGCTCGCATCACCGGTCAGCTCAATAATGTAGCTGGTTTCGGTAACATCAACGATCTTACCGCGGAAAATATCCACCAAGCGCTTGATCTCTTCGCGCTGAGTCCTCTCGGCCTTGAGCTTAATCAGCATCATCTCACGCTCAATGTGGGGCCCCTCGGTCAGATCCAGCAACTTAACTACCTCTACCAGCTTATTCAGCTGTTTGGTGATCTGCTCGATAATCGTCTCATCCCCCCGGGTGACCAGGGTCATGCGGGAGAGGGAGGAGTCCTCTGTCGGTGCCACCGTCAGGGACTCGATATTATAACCTCGTGCTGAAAACAGGCCAGCCACTCGGGAGAGTGCCCCAGACTCATTCTCCATCAGAATCGAAATAACATGTCTCATGGTTAAACCAGCTCACTTTCAGAAGGAAGATACATCTCATGGTGACCCTTGCCCGCCTCGATCATCGGGTAGACGTTTTCAGTCGGATCGATCACCACATCCATAAAGACCAGGCGATCCTTGATGGAGAATGCCTCAATCATGGCGGCCTCCAGCTCTTTGGGATCTTCAATCTTCATGCCAACGTGGCCGTAACTCTCCACCAATTTGACGAAGTCAGGCAAGGCCTCAACATAGGAGTGGGCATAACGGCCTTCATAGAAGAACTCCTGCCACTGGCGCACCATCCCCATATAGCCATTATTCAGAAGTATGATCTTGAGCGGCAGGTTGTGCTGCTTACAGGTGGCCAGCTCCTGGATACACATCTGGATACTCGCCTCACCGGTAACCACCGCCACATCCGAGCCTGGATGAGCCATCTGGATACCCATACCTGCCGGCAGACCAAAGCCCATGGTGCCAAGTCCACCTGAGCTGGCCCAGCGCCGTGGTTTGTCAAAACCGTAAAACTGAGCGGCAAACATCTGGTGCTGGCCAACATCAGTGGCGACGAAAGCATCTCCTCGAGTGACTTTGTGCAGCGTCTCGATAACAAACTGCGGCTTGATGATCTTACTCTTGCGATCATAGTTGAGGCAGTTTCTGGCTCGCCAGGTCTCTATCTGCTCCCACCACTTCTTCAAGGCAGCTGCATTGGGGCTCTTTTTACTCTCACCCACCAGCTTTATCATATCCTTGAGCACCGCCTTTACCGGCCCGACGATAGGGACATCCACCCGAACATTCTTTGAGATTGAGGAGGGATCAATATCAACATGGATGATCTTGGCATCAGGACAAAATTGAGCCACATGTCCCGTCACCCGGTCATCAAAACGGCGCCGATGGCAATCAATACATCAGCATCGTGCATCGCCATGTTTGCTTCATAGGTGCCGTGCATTCCCAACATACCGAGGAACTGCTTATCGCTTGCCGGGTATGATCCCAGCCCCATCAAAGTATTGGTAATAGGGTGGCCCAGCATCTGTACCAAGTCGGTCAGATACTTGCTTGCATTTCCTAAAACGACACCGCCGCCAGTATAGAAGACAGGGCGCTCAGCCCCCAGCATCAAGTTGACCGCTTTCCTGATCTGCCCGAGGTGTCCCTTTACCACCGGATTGTAAGAGCGCATCTTGATCTTATCCGGGTAGTCATAAGCTATCTTGACGTTGGGATCGACAATATCCTTGGGGATATCGACCACCACCGGTCCCGGACGGCCTGAAGTCGCAATATAGAAGGCTTTTTTTATGGTCACCGCTATATCATGCACATCCTTGACCAGGAAGTTGTGCTTGGCACAGGGCCGGGTGATACCGACCATATCAACTTCCTGGAAGGCATCGCTACCGATAAACGGTGAGGCCACCTGGCCGGTCAGGACCACCATCGGAATCGAATCCATATAGGCGGTGGCAATACCGGTAACCGCATTGGTAGCCCCCGGCCCGGAGGTCACCAGAGCAACACCCGGCTTTCCGGTGGAGCGGGCATAGCCATCTGCAGCATGGGTAGCCGCCTGCTCATGGCGCACCAGAATATGCTTCACATCCTGCTGCTGGAAAATAGCATCGTAGATATGCAGCACTGCACCGCCCGGATACCCGAACACATGCTCAACGCCTTCATCTTTCAGACACTGAATGACGATCTCGGCACCACTCAATTTCACCTTATAAACCTCCCAACCGCAGGACCCGGCCAACGTGAACCAAACTATGGAATCCCGTTATCGACGACCACGTCAACAACGCACCACAAGAAAAAACGTAATCGACCAACTTACTGCCATACTAAGGCAAGGTCAAGCAAGAACAGGACGATCACACTCAAAAATCTGTAATGTCTACTAATTGCATCTCTTTCCCCACAAATCAATCCTTTGTTTTGTGGGGGCTTGTGATATTCATCCTTGCCGTAACAGCGCCCAGCCACCTAAAATAGGGTATAACGACTCAGTTGGTGCTCGGGGTCAGAGTCGACTGCCTACATGAATGCGGGCGATCGACTCCAAGCCCTGGTAAAAATAGCCTCGTAACAGGGGGCCACTGAATAGTTACAATAGAACTAACGTTGATCACCGAATCACATCAACAAGGAGCGACCATGCTCACCCGTACACTGCTAACACTCTGTATCGTCACGCTTTTCCAGCTGACTACGGCTGAAGCAAAAAACTACTACCACTGGGTGGATAAAGAGGGCAACCCGGTCTACTCAGAGATCCCTCCAGAGATCGGAGTCGATGCAGAGATGAGAAAACTCGCTCCCTCTGCCCCTCCACAGCAGTCACCCGCAGTAAAAAAAGTACCTGATAACGCGGGCAAAAGAAGTGCCGCCGCAGATGAGAAGAAGAAGAGAGCCGAGGTAGAGGAGATATTGCAAAAAAACTGTGCTGCGGCCAGACATAATCTCTTGCTATTCCAGAACTCACAAACAAAACTGATAAAGAATAGAGACGGCAGCTACGACAAAGTGACCGAAGAGATGCGGCAAGCGCAGACCAAAGAAGCGGAAAAACAGATTAAAGAGTTCTGTAAAACGCCTGAATAGTGGGTGTCTAGGAGCCCAAGGGGCGATGATTTTTGCTGAGTCTGTGCGACGTTCATCGCGGCGAGGGCGCCACTCCTACACAAAACCCATCAACCCGCGTTCGCCCGCCGAACCGCCTCTGTAAACGCCTTGCCATCCTCGCTGCCAAGATAGCGAGAGGCCGCTTCAACAATTTCCGTTGCATACCGCCCCGGGTGCTCCTGCAGCACGTTCACCGCCTCTTCAGCTTCAATAGAATTGCGGTTGGAACGCGGTAGTGCCCGTGCAGTAATAATGTCAGCAATACCCAGCAGCTGGCCCAATCGATCCACGCCATCACCAGACGCCCCCCTGGGGAAACCGCTGCCATCCATACGTTCATACATACCTTTGAGGGCATTCATAGTCTCATCTGCGAGACCCAGAGGCTCAAGCGCCTCCACCGCCTGACTGATATGCTGCCGAACCTCAGTCAGTTCATCACTCTCTAGTCGCTCACTGCGGGTTGAAAGCTCATGAGGAATAAACGATTTGCCTATCTGCGACAACTGCGCCGCCTGATGCAGCGACCTGCGCTGAACGCTATCCAGCCCAAGAATCTCCCCCATACCGGTAGCGAGCCGCGAGGTGAATGCGGTCTGTCCTTTAAGGTAGGGGTCCTTCTTCTCGACCGTCGCCACCAGAGCGGCAATGGTGTAGTCAGCCGAGCGCTCTTTCTCCTGCTGCAGCCGGTGCAACTCTGTGACATCTTTTGCCGTAATGATCAGGCCACCGCTGACATCATTGCTATGATTCAAAGGTACTGCACCAAAAAGGTAGAAACGATCACTCCCCTCCAAGCAGATGATCTCTGAATCCCGAACCGCCCCCTCCTGCTGATGAGCACTGCTCCCCAACTCATCCAGTCGTTGACTGACCTGCTCACTGAACAGCTGTTGATCGCCCTGCCCAAGAATCTCCCGCTTAGGCTTGCGCAAGGCGGCAACCATTGCCGGATTGGCATAGATATAGCGCCCTTCCCTATTTTTCACCCCGATCAAATCGGGTAGTGCAGCGTTGATACCGTCGAGGAAGCGGCGCTGGGCCTCGCCCTTCTCAGCGGCCACTCTGTAGTGTTCCGCCATGGCGACTTGAAACTCACGACTCTGACGGCTACGGAGCATTGCCAAACCGCCACCAACCAGCACCAGCAGTAGCCCACCGACCAAAAATCTGGTGACCTTATAGCCAAACAGCGGCTTATCAACGATGGAGGCCGCTACCTCAATAGAGAGCGTCCAATCCGTTGCAGTGAGGTTACGGGCGAGTGTGTAGATATCTCCACCGTCTCCTGTTTGCGATATCTCTCTGGAGAAACTCAACGCCACCGGTCTCTCAGGCAGTAGCCGCTTACCCTCTTTGGTGTAGAGCACCTTGCCTTCAGCGGCCGAATCTTCACTCAGAAGATAGAAGGCCTGACTATGCACCAGCCCCTCACCAGGATCGAGGTAGTCCGACAGCCACTCATTGAGAACCCTAAAAGTGACCAAAGTGGCAACTACCTCATGCTCCTCTTTACCTGGGGCGGGTTGAATTGCACGAATAGCTGCCACCCGAAAATAGCCAACTACCCCCGGCTCGATAAGATGGAGTAAACCGCCCTCTTCCCCCGAATGATAAAGCCTCTTCACCAGCGCCTGTACCGGCAGAGGAAGTGTAGGGGTCTCTATTGAGGAGAGAAACGCCTCGCCTTTGGCATCAACCAGCGAGACAGCGTCCAGCCCTCCGTTGACCGCAAAGCCATTAAGCAGCTCCTGAAAGCGTCCGGTGGCTGCTGCATAGCGGCCCCCGTCAAAAATAGAACCGCTGGTCAGTTCAGCCGCTATCATTCGTAATGAGGGGCTCTCTACAAACTGTTGTTCACGCCTACGCTCATTTTCCAGCCGGCTATCAATCACCCGCAGACGGCCAGCCACCAGGGAGCTGAGCTGAGACCTAACGCCCTCCTCCAGACGCTGTCGCTCACTGGACAGGGTGTAAGCGAAAAGAGCCGCCAGCAGGATTGTCAAAAAAACAATCACCAGCAGCGCCACCTCCCTGCTCTGCCAACTCAAGCCTGAGCCTGAAGGCGCCTCAACTTCACTTTTCACGACATGGTCACTCATCTGAGTACTCTCTAAAGCCGGCTATTATTCAGGGATCTACATAGAGCCAGTAGCTCTCTTCATTGACCGAGTAGATTGGTGTGCTATAGCGCATCTGGGAGAGTAAAAGCAGTATCTCCCGCTGCCAAGAGAGCACCTGAAAACTCCCCGTTGATGGCGAAAAAAGCAGCACCGTATCGACCCGTTTTTCCAAACTGTCTTTAAGCTGACTAATGCGGAGTGAAGCCGCAGGGATACCCTGCTGACGCAGCATAAAGTATTTCATTATTGCCGCATCTTCACCGTCACCCGACCGTTCAAGAAACTCCAGCGGTGATGCCCAGTACTCCTGCAGCTGATAGTTTTCCCGGTCACTCTTGGGGGTAAATTGGTTGACGTAGCGGTTGACCTTTAGCAGCAGCTCATCAATTGCCAACCCTTCAAGCGAGTTCATTTTTCCTAGCCAGGCAACCCATCTATTGGATCCACACTGCTCAATATCGGCCTCACATGCGGCCAGGCGTTGCCTGTCACTCTCCAACCGTTTAAGCACATCACTCCACTGGGGAAGCAGCTGAAGATTGGCTGATACCAACTCAAGGCGCTCCGGCCCATTTGGCAGCATAACGCCTTCAACGGCTAAAGCCGACTGCGACAGAATCAGCAGCAACAGCATGACGCACTTTGCACCCATCTTCAGATCACCTCTCGGTCAGCGCCTTTTGCTGCGTTTTGATCAGCGGTTTAAGAAGGTAATTCAGTACACTCTTTGCACCGGTTATCACATCGACCGAGGCTACCATGCCGGGAATCACCGGCAGCACCTCTCGCCGCGGGTGATGTTGTTGCGATCGGTGATCACGATCACTTTATAAAACGCCTCACCCCGCTCATCGACAATAGTATCCGCACTGATACGCTCAACGTGCCCCGGCAGGCCACCATAGATTGAGAAGTCATAAGCAGTGAATTTGACCACTGCATCCTGGCCAGGGTGAAGAAAAGCGACATCTGCCGGACGGATACGTGCTTCTACCCGCAGCTATCGCCAATGGGGACAATCTCCATCAGGTCATCCCCCGGCCGGATCACACCACCGACAGTACGAATCTTCAGCTCTTTGACCACGCCTTTGACGGGAGAGCGTACCTCGGTTCGCACTACCTTATCCTTTGCCGCAGTGATGCTCTCTTCTATCAGGGAAAAATCACCCTTTCGCTGAGAAAGTTCCCGCAGACTACCCGACTTGAAATTGAGCACCTTCTCTTCAATCCGGCGGCTTGCCTCCCTTATAGACGAAGCCACCCGGGGAAGCGCGAGCCGACTGGCATTGACCTCCCCTTCAAGATCATTGATCTCCCGCCGCAGACGCAGCAGATTTATCTTTGGGACGATATTTTTCTCGACCAAGGGCTCGGTGATGGCGATCTCCTCTTTGGCAATGCTGAGACTGCTTTTGAGGCGATTGAGTTTGCCCTCAAGCTCCCTCTTCTCCTGCTTGCGCTGGTCAGCCTGACGCCTGAGAATGGCCAACTGAGACTTCAGCTCCGCCTGACGATTCTGATACAGGGCACGCTGATCAGCAACGATCTCCTTGTAACCAGCGACCAGTTTGGGGGAGAACTCCAGCGGTTTCTCTTCCACCTCCGCAATCAACCGCTCAATCTCACCCAGCAGACTGTAGTATCTTGCCTGCTGCTCACCAAAGCTAGCGGAGAGGCCGGTATCATCGATCTGCAACACCACCTGACCCGCCTCGACAATAGCACCTTCCCCGTACCAATACCGCTTTGAGAATGCCCCCTTCAAGGTTCTGTATCACCTGCACCCGTGATGAGGGAACCACCTTGCCGTCAGCATGGGTCACTTCATCGATAACGGCATATTTTGCCCAGATGACGGCACCGACAAAGAAGAGAATGATAAAAAAGAGCAGCAATCGCGATTTTGGCGTCGACCCCTGAACCGCTGCCGCATTAACATCCGGGGCAAAATCAGCATCTGACCAGCGTCCTTTTGAAGCCATGGCAACTACTCCTGACCTTTTTTCTGTGCGGTACGTTGGGCCGTTGCGGTTTGCGCCATATTCATCACCCGTGCCCGTGACTCATCCTTAACCACCGAGCCCTGCCCCATAATGATAATTCTATCGACCAGTGTGAGCAGCGTTGGGCGGTGAGTAATAAGTATAAGTGTCTTATCGGCCAACACCGTGCGCAGTCGCTCCATAAAGGCCTTTTCCGCCTGCATATCCATCATACTGGTGGGCTCATCCATCACCAGAATGGAGGGATTCGACAGCATGGCTCTGGCCAGACCAACCGCCTGACGCTGACCTCCAGAGAGGGCTTGACCTCGCTCACCCACCACCCAGTCATAGCCCTGGGGGTGCCTTGATACAAACTCATGGACCCCGGCCAGTTTTGCTGCGGCCAGGATCATGGAGTCATCGGCAAAAGGGGCACCGATTGCAATATTGTCCCGAATACTCCCCTGAAAAAGAATAACCTCCTGCATCACCGATCCGATATGGGCGCGTACATCCGCCGGGTCCACTTGACGCAGATCCGTACCATCAATCAGCACCGCCCCCTCATTCGGCTCATAGAAGCCTGAAACCAGCCGTGAAATTGTGGTTTTGCCAGAGCCGACAGGCCCGATAACAGCCACCTTCTCTCCCGCTTTTATGCTGAAAGAGGCGTGATTGATCGCTGCCATTTCTGAACCCGGATAGGCAAAGGTGACCTCTTTGAAGTCGATGTTACCGACAATATCCGTGCGACTGAGAAAACGTTTTCCTGGTGCCCTTTCCACCGGCAGCGCCATAATCTCATTCAGTGATTTCAAGGCTACCATCGCTTGGTTGTAGCGACTTAACAGACCGGCAATCTGCCCCAGGGGAGCCATAGTCCTACCGGCAATGATGGTACAGGCGATCAGTCCGCCCACCGTCATCTCACCCTTGATGATCTGGTAGACACCCAGCAGAATGACGCCGACGGTAACCAGTTGCATCACCATCTGGGAGAAGTTGATGCCAGTACCGGAGATAAGGCGGGCACCCAGACTGGTCTTCGCTGCCCGACCGACAAAGCGCTCCCAGTCCATCTGCATACGGCTCTCAGCACCCAGCGCCTTGACCGTCTCCAAAGCACCAATGGTCTCAAGAATCACCCCATGCTTTTGCGACTTCTGATCGATCTCCTTATTTATCGCTCGCCGTAGTGGCCACTGGAGAATAATACCGGTCAGCAACACCAGGGGAACCGCCAATCCCGGAGCCCATACCACCGGGCCACCGATCATATAAATAATGGCAAGAAAGAGGAATATAAAGGGCAGGTCTACCAGTGCTACCACAACCACCGAACTAAAAAACTCAAGCAGGCTCTCAAACTCTCTGAGGCGATTGGCAAAGGCACCCGATGAGGGTGGACAGGCGTGTAGTTTCAGATTGAGCACCTGCTCAAAGATCCTGCTGGAGAGCAGCACATCCGCCCTTTTTCCTGCATTATCGACAAAGTATGAGCGCAGGGACTTTAAAATAAAATCGAACAGAATGACGAAGGTGACACCCACCGCCAGCACCCACAGCGTCTCTTCCGCCTGATTCGGTACTACCCGATCGTAGACATTCATCACAAACAGGGGACTGGCAAGGGCAAATGAGTTGATCAATACCGCCGCCAGCAGTACCTGGGCATAGGTGGGCCAGAAGCCACGCAGGGTACCCCAAAACCAGGATGCAGCAGTCGGAACCTCCTCCGACTCCATGCGGTGTTTGAAGCTGAACTCGGGTTTTATAAAAATAGTGTAACCGGCATAGAGCGACTGCAGCTCATCCATCAACACCACATCGACACCACCACCCGAATGGGGGAAAATCACCTCCGCCAGCTCTTGCCCCTCCTTCCAGATGCGTTTAACCAGAATACAGGCATCCTTCTCCTCAAGCAGCAGCACCACCGGGAGTACCATATCAGGGACTTTTTTTAGCTTTCTGGCGGTGATTCTGGCATTAAGACCCGCCCTCGCCGCCGCCCGGACAAACAGATGGGGAGTAAGGCGATTCTCCTGCAGAGGCAGCCCTGAGCGCAGCGCATTGATGCTATAAGGCCGCCCATAGTGCTTGGTCAGCATCACCAGCGCCCCGAGGAGCGGATCAGCCGCCTCATTATCAACATCGGAAGCGGTAAGTGACCAGGAGTCGGCGGTTGAGTCCAACTCTTTTATCGCATCATCGAACTGTCATCACTCTTCGGGTGTTCAGACATAGTTATCTTTTATCATTATTGAAAAGCATTCCTGGGCTGAAAAGCAGCCTTCCACGCACAACGCCCAGATATTTACCAACCGTCACGCCACCCACTCCGTAGGAGCAGCCTCTTGGTCCGCGATGAAACAACCACCAGGGTGCAAATACCCATCGCGCTTCGAGAAAGCGCTCCTACAACAACAAACCATCTCAGCGTTTTACCAAAACCGCAGGACCGGTCAATATCTGCTTAATCAACTCAGCCTGACGTTTGGCCCCAGTTTTTGAAAAAACCGCTTTAAGCTGTGCCCTTACCGTATGCAGAGTAACCCCCCTCTCTTTGGCAATTTCTGCCAGCGTGAGGCCGTGTACCAGACCAATCACCAGCTCTGCTTCAGAGCTGGTAAATCGATAAATTAGTTTAATTGTATCAACAGATAGGTCAAAAGCACCGCCACTGCCGCTGAGAAACAGCGCCACACCCTGGCTGGAACTGCCAGAACCCACAGGCACAGCCAGCAGCGTGAGCTCGTCACCCTTGGTCGCACCCGTAATATTGAGTGTGTAAGGCCCCTCATCCTGATAACTGTGCTCCTCTACCACTCTCTTCACCGTCCGATGAAGCCGAGCATTTTCATCCGGGTCACGAACACAGCAGTGGTTACTCTCTGATAGATAAAGACCTGAGCCATTTTTACAGATACCCTCTGCCACACTGTTCATAAACAGCACCTGAGAGTCGGTTGTAATAAACACCACACCGAACGGTAGGCGATCGAGCGTCTGTAACGCCCTCTCTTCAATCTGAGGAGGAACTTCTCCTGCACCATGCACTGGATGCTTGCCACGAAACCTTGCCATCGCCATCATGACCGCATAGGCAAGTCGCCCCCCCTTGCAGTCGGCCTGGGTCAGCACCTCGTCTACACCGGCACTCAATAACCTTAACACCGCGTTGATATCCGACGACTGAACAACCGCAACCAGAGGAATATGACCGACCAAGCGGGGAAGAAGAGGCTCACTACCCTCAGCCGGGATAATCACCGCATCATAGCCGTCAATCAGCCCCTCTGGAATAGTATCTGCGTCAGCAGTCAGATTATCAGCAAGGGAATCGACAAGGAACAGTGATCCAACACCATCACCATTGATAGATCCTTCCACCATTGTGAGAACCTTTATTCTTTTTTTCTCTTGTTTCATCTCTGCAAACACTTCAGCTGCAGGAGCCATACAGTGAGCCAGTCCCATCTCCACACCCGATAATTGCACGCTTCAGCTAGGTCATCGGCCTTTCGCTAGAGATCTTGAACCTGGATTAATCGGTTGAGTAGGTCGCAAGTGGCGATTAGCAAACCACCCACCCCGTAGGAGCGGTCTCTTGGCCCGCGATGAAACGACCACCAGAGTGCAAATTCATCGCGCTTCGAGAAAGCGCTCCTACAGTGAGTGCGCCCCGATGCCACAAAAAACCCTCTCCAGACAAAGCAAAGAGAGGGTTCTTAATTAACGGCTACCTAAGCAGATTCAGCTTATCACTACTCTACCTCTGGCAGAGTAACACCCAATTTCTCCACCAGCTGCCCCATGGAGGCAACCACAAGATAACGAGCGTAGAGAGTAGAACTCTCTGCTGAAATCAGCTGAGTACGTGATATGAAAAGCTCATTTTCAGAGTCCAACAGATCAAGAAGATCACGCTGGCCAACATCAAACTCTTCGCGATAGGTATCAACAACCTGGCCATTGGCCAAAACCTGATCGAAACGGCCCATTACCTCCTCATCCTGGCGCTCCATGGCACTCCAAGCACGCCGTACCTCCTCCTCAACCTGCCGCTGAGAAAAAGCAAGGCTTGCCATCGATTCACCATGACGACTACTTGCCGCCTGCTCTCTCGCCTTATCTGCACCACCACGATAGAGGTTCATATTGAGACGCACCATGGCTGTCACATCACTATTGACACCAGTGGAACCATCCAGATCGTGATTATCACTTCCGCGCAGCTCAAATAGAACCGTCGGGTAGTTACCTGCTCTGGCATTACCTATGTCTGCCTTGGCCGAAGCGGTCTCAGAGCGGGAGCGATCAATCAAGGGGTTAACCTCAGATGCCTGTTGAACTGCCGTCTCCAGATCAGGCGGAAGCATGTTAGCGGCAAATTCAGGTTCAGCGAGGTTGTCAGCCGAGGTACCCACAAGACGGCTGAAGGAAATCTTAGCCTTATCAAGATCAAGGCGCACCTCTGCGATTCGGGCTTTTGCGCTTGCCTGACGGGCGGTAGCTTGTTGAAGATCAGCAACACCCGACTGACCGGCATCGACCCGCTTCTTAACGTTGTCAAGAATTTTGCTATGAACTTCCAGATTCTCTTCTGACAACCTCAAAGTTTCTGAGTATCTGAGGATATCGATGTAAGCAAATGCCACATCAGCGGCAACCGTTTCCGCTTCGTCGCGGATGTCATAACCCGCACCCTTGAGCAGCGCATTCTGCTTCGCAACCTCAGAGTCTCGCGAATAGCCGTCGAAAAGCACCTGGGTCAAGGTAATAGAGGCTTCCTGACGGTGGAGATAACGACCCTCTTTATTGGCAGCCAAGCCTATGGCTCGGGTTGTTGGATTGTTGGAATACTCGCTACCATAACCCAGAGCCAGATCGACAGTGGGGCGAAAACGGGAGTTTGCCACACCAAGATCGCCTTCAATTGCCATTCTGGCGGCCTGAGCTTTTTGAATGGAGGGGTATGACTTCAACGCCGTCTGTACCGCCTCTTCCAGAGTCAATGCCGATGCAGAAGACCCTACCAGAGCCACTGCAATTCCGGCAGTCCCCACCAACACTTTCGTCCACTTACGCTTGAAGAGCATGTTCCAATTCCTCCGCTATTTTTTCAGTAAAACACCCAAGTACATCTTGCAGCATCTTACAGCTATGCTCTTTATACCTCAAATGGGTTATAAAACACAACGCTTTCTATATTTAAAAAAATAGTTTACTTTTCGCAAGTTACAGAAATAACCTGAAACAAACAGTAACCCTCTATGTATTATTAGTTTAATTCTTAACGAAGCTCGTATTCAGCATAATTCCTATAATCCCGCTCTTACTATCGACTCAGATAAACAGCATAACCTTTTGACCACACGAAAAATGCGTAGCTGCTGTTACAACAGCCCATCACAGGGATGCCATAGGAGTAGGCATTACTCACAACCAGATAGACTATATTCCACACCAAAAACTATCCTAATTACACAAGACTAGCGGAATAAGCACGAAAGTGGAGTACTTTTTTGCACAAAAATACAAATTATACTCTTTACTGTAAAATTCCTTCGATATTTTATGACGTTATGCTCTTCCCGCTTGCTGTTTTCATAGCCCTCCCCACAGCCGCCGCAAACCTCCCGGGCGGTGGAGAGCGTAACTCTGTCGATGCCGCCTCACCTCCCTGGAGCGCCACCGGCAGGGTCAACAGCGCCGGCATCGGCCATTGCACCGATGTGCTTATTGTGCCTGACCGGGTGCTCACTGCCGCCCACTGCATCTGGAACAGGAGAGCGGGTACCCCCTTTCCTGTGACGGAACTGCACTTTCTTGCCGGCTACCAGAAAGAGCGCTATGTCGCCCACGGTCGTGTCAGTGCCATCTCAATAAGCCCTCACTACAATGCGGATGAGCCTGACAGGCTGCGAAGAGCTGAATCGGACTGGACCGTCATTACGCTATCCAGGCCGCTCGTAGGGGTAGAGCCATTGACAGTGGCACCAATTGACCACGCCGCCTTGCAGAGATCCCACCCGAAGGGCATCAGGATCGAATAGGCAGGCTACCGTGGTGATTGGCAATACGCCCTCATCCGGGATGACAACAGTCAGCTTCTTGGATTCATTAAGGGAAATAAACTACTGACTCACGACTGCAGCGCCATCGGCGGTGACTCGGGACCGCCACTGCTGATTGGTGACGGCGTCAGGCGACGCGTCATTGCCATACATCTGGGAAGGGTCAGAACAAGTGAAGGGGAAGGGTATTGGGACTGGCACTGCCAGTGGAGAGTATCGGTTATGACTTCAGCGGAGGGCGGAGATTGAATAACAGGCCATTCAGGAGGGATCTGAAGTGAACTCACCACCTGCAAGCAGATCATCCAAACCGTCCAGGGTATTCAACAGCAGCCCTGACGTATTGATCACTCCTGAAGAAGAGGAGCCGTTCCCAGTGGTTGGAGCAGCCCCCGCCACTGCTCTCTCACCATTCAGGTTCAGCATATCGAACAGGGCATCCAGATCGATACTGTTATCGGGTCTCTCTATATCCATAAATCTAAATCGGGGTCGGCGTAAAATTTATCATCGGCGCCATAATTTCAATTTTCCCTCTCCCGATTTTCTTCGGCATGCCAGTGGCCTCTGCCCCGCTTAGGATCAGTAGATCCTACTTAGCTGCTCCGCTGCCGGCGCCTGAAAGCCAAAAGCCCCAGGAGACCAGAGCCAAACAGCCACACCGCCCCGGGAACAGGAACCGCGCTGATATCGTTGACATCACCATCACGAACCGCCCATGCAAAGAGTTTGTTTGTAGTTATGGCGACATTCTGTTCGCCGGTAGCAAAGTTGAAGAACATGGCGTTGAAGAAGCTCTGCGGCTGATCAGACCAGTAATTGGAAGTCTCCAAGTTGGTAAAAGGCCCTGTTCCGCTCAACAAACCATAGGGGCTAACACTATCTCCAGCGGTATCTTCCGCTCCCACACCATCCAGGTTGTTATAGAACATGTAGGCCATCTCACTCTGGGTGCTGCCTGCATAGGTGGTGCCCGAAGCGCTGATGTTATAGCCGATATCCGTATCACCTGCTGATGACGCCATATAGTTGAAGGTGGTGTCATTGATCGGCCCCACGGACGGCAGTCGCCAGACGCTGGCTTCTGTCCAGGTGCGGGTGTTACCCACCGTCAGGTTCCCTGCCCAAGCGTTGGCATCGGCCCACGTCATCACGCCATTGGCATTGGCATCTTGCAGCCAGATGACGTTCAGGACATCGTCGTAGATCAGACCACCACCGCGGTCGTACAGTGCTGCCTGGGCGCTGCCCAGGGTGAGCAGGGGCAACAGCGTCAGTGTGATAAGTTGTTTCATATTTATTCTCATAATCGCTATTCCTCAGCAGTAAGGCTAAATGCAGTCGATGGATTGTCATAATGCCACCGCCAGCGATCCCTGACAATCAGTGTGGCTTGCCATGAGTGAGTAGTACCCACTCTACCCACCTTGTAGCAAGCGAGCATTTCTTCTCATGATTTAGAGTGCGAGATTACTCAACGGGAAAGGAGATGTCAACTCATCTCAGCAAAAGACAGCGCAGGAGTGGTGCGTGACCTGCTCCCCAGTAGCTGTTTCAGCGCGTGGGTGTTGATCGCCGGACCCCTTCTCCCATCGAAGGGCGTCGCAAAAGCGGCAGCAGACTCCACAACGTGGGGCACATCTCTCCGGGAGACACCTGCCTGGACGTAGGCAATGGAACAACGCAGGAGCGCCTTACCAGGGGACAGAGAGCGGGAACTGTTGGAGCCGTCAACCTCTGTTTGACTTTCATATCGGTTGGTGTAGGATGCCAAACTATTCATATGTCGATACCATCCGGTAGAGGATAGATCTGGAGGGAAGCGGCATGGATTCACAGAACTGGCGGTTGGGGGCGCGGTGGCAGGTGGGTATGCACAACCCGGCTTGGTTCACCACGGCGCCTGCAATCTGAACACTTTATTTAGATTTGGATCATGAGGGATTTACCAATGCGATCAACACTCCTTGCAGCCATATTCATCTCGCTTGTCTCGCCTGCCATCAACGCCGCCACCATCTCCGAACTGTGGTCGGGCACGGTCTTTTCCAACAGCGCTGCGCACTACATTAGCGGTGATGCAATCTCATGGACCATCACCTATGATGATGGCGCTGACCGGAATCCAGCCACCAGTATCGATCTCTTCACATTCACTCCCGGCAACGATTTCTTCCAAATATTCGAGAACATGGATCCAGGTTTCGATAGAGATACAGCAGCCACACAAGCCGATCGTACGAAAACATTAGCACCCCCCGCAGATCTCTTGAACTGGAATAATGGGAGCGATCAGATGGGCTATGACGACGGTCTTGGCAGCACCTACGCGCAATTCACCATCAACCAGGGCTCACACCATATGTTCGTAAACGTCACCTCCATAACACCTAACCCCGTACCCGTACCGGCAGCGGTCTGGCTCTTCGGCTCCGCCTTGGCGGGTCTCGGCTTCGTTACCAGAAAGCGCAGACAGACGGCGTAGCAGAGGCCGCGTAGCAGCGGCTATACACAAAAGCCCCAGCTGCCACACACCAAGCGCCACTAACACGGTTACACAAGCGACGTTCCGCATAGCTGTCTGACAGACGCACGTACTCTCATCCGCGTCCCGGTCGACGGGACGCAGGATGGCGACCAGCAAAACTACTCTGTCGAACCATCGCGTTCTGACACCCCACTCAGGTGCGCGTAGCGCTTCGTCCCGATGTAACCACAGCCCACCCACACTCCCCCCGCTACCGGATATTATAACGGAGAGCCGTAGGTTCGAATTCATTCGAACAAAGGCGTCCAACTGGCGCCCGGGTTCGCTTGCTGCGGAGGTGTCAGAATGAATTCGGATCTACAGATCACTTCACCCGGGCTGAATCGTTACCGCGGATTAGTGCACATTGTAACGTAGCCATTCGGCGGAAGGCGCGCCCACGTTGCAGAGGAGGATAGGAAGACAGAGTGCACAGAGAGGCACAGAGCGCTCAGAGAAAAGCAGTTATTGAGGATGCGCTGGAGCCTGGCCTGGGCGACGCACTATCCAGATCTCATACGATCACACAGCGTAAACGTCTCTCTCTTCTCTGTGCGCTTCATGGCTTTTCCGTGCACTCTGTGATCCAGATTTTTAGTCAGCAAGCGCCATTCGGGTCGGTACCGTGAC
>MOXH01000031.1_pt1 | contig 27756 bp, 27 predicted proteins | sample 1471181 | NCBI WGS metagenome assembly MOXH01 (sample SAMN05806436, study PRJNA327811) | mollusc metagenome | isolation source: Phylotype A (SB4) bacterial symbionts from gill | host: Thyasira cf. gouldii | place: Canada: Bonne Bay, Newfoundland | collected 2010-05-07
TCATCGGTCACGGTGACCGGAATGGTTAATACCTTTGTATCACCGACATTGAGGTGATCGTAGGCCGGATCGGCCGGATCGAATGAGTAGTTGCCCTCTTCATCCAGTACAAAGCCGGCGGGGGCATCCACACCCTCGGTAATAGTAAAGGCGGCGGTCGCAGCAGCATCCGAATCTATTGAGATCAGCTGACCGCTAATGGCGGCAGAACCTTCATCCAGAGTCTTAGTAAGATCTTCAACAACCGGCGCATCGTTGGTACCGATTACAGTAATCTGGATCTGGGTGGTATCAGTGGCACCGTAGTCATCAGTTACCGTGACCGGAATGGTCAGTAGGGTTGAATCACCCACATTGAGCCGATCATAGGCTGTATCAGCCGGATCAAAGCTGTAGCTGCCATTCTCATTGAGAACAAATCCTGAAGGTGCCTCACTACCCTTACTGATGGTGAATGTTGCTGTGGCATTATCATCAACATCAGATGATGTCAGCTGCCCACTTATTAGAGAGGCACCTTCATCAACAGTGCCCTCATCAACAGCGTCAATAATCGGCGCATCATTGACAGAGACCACCGTTACTACGCCAGAAGCTTTAACCGCTTCAGAACCATCATTCACCATATAGCTCAGTGAAATTTCACCATGGAAGTTCTCATCCGGGGTAAAGGTCCAGGTGCCATCACCATTATCAACCAGGACTCCATCATCCACCGCAAGGTCTTCAATGGTTAAAACATCGCCATCTGAATCAAAGGCGTTTGCAAGAAGTTCATCCTCAGTAATCTGGATTTTACCGTCTTCATCCATAACGAACTCTGTCATGTCCGATATTTCTACAATACTATTTACAAACTCTTCTTCTACTGGGAGTTTAAACGAGGTCTTGAGAGTGGTTGTTTTATCACCGTCAGTCACGGTTAATATCAGTGGTATATCACCTTCCTCGAAGGGGTCATCCGGATCCGGAATGAAGGTATAGGTATCATCATCTTCATCATCATGACCAATAACAATGATGCTATCACCCTCAGTATCTATGGTGATATCAATGATTTTTTGATTCTTTAACTCTTCATCAGTAATACCTTCAAGAAGTTTAGATGCTTTGAAAGTTACAGGGTGAACTGTAAATTGTATCTTCAAGTAACTCTATATCGGTATTTTTTTTATCTCTTGTAACACTTGACTCTTTTTCAGGTAACTCTTCAATTATCTCTTCTATAAATTCAGCCCTATTTCTCTCGTGTTCCCTTATTGCCTCTTCAGCTGCCACTATTGCCCCGGCAGTCTGTCGTATATCAACAACATGGTCATCACCTGACTCTGAAACCTGAATATGACCGTACTCTTGTGCTTCATTCAGGCTCTCTTCTTTCTGACGGATATCTGTGATCAGGTCACCATCTGACTCAGTCGCCTGGACATCACCATAATCTTTAGCGTCATTTAGGCTATCTTCGCTCCCAGCTAGGTTTACCGCATTATCGGTGGTCTCTTTACTATCTAATGATTTTTTTTCGTCATCTGCCATGACAGCATCCTAATGCAAGTTAGATTTAAGAAGAGGTTCACTATGAAACCTCATCATGAGATATAAAACTGTTATATATTTAGCTCCATAATACGATTGCAATGGGCTGGAGTCGTTTGCGTCCAAAGTAGATGGAGCGGCATACCTTCCTGTAGGAGAGGTGCACTTGCCGCGATAAACATCGCACACTCCCCGCTGTTTACTGCAATCTGCCTGCACTACGCCACACCAGCACCGGTGATCTCTGCCAGCTGCTGAAATAAAATCCAGACCGAAGTGACTCTGTATCACATCACAGCCATAGAGGAGAATATCTCCATCAGCCGTCGGTGCATTGCCAATAGCGGCAAGTGATTCACGATAGATTTCGAGGGTATCGCTATTAAGCTGACTATCGCCCATCTTCAGCACGCTATCACCATTACTTGCGTCAGCAGTATTCAACCCACTGGCCAATGCTGCGGCATCAAGCATGATATGGGGTTCCAGAGCCCGTAGCAGGAGATTCCCCTCCAGCATCATCCGGCAATCTACCATTTCATTGTATCTGCCTTGTTTGTGATGCTTATTACTACCATCTTCCAATAGTAGTTTATTGCCCCATTTACTGTTCATTAACAAAACCTAGACAAGAACTCAGTGCATACAACTGTATCGGCCGAACGGGTAATTTCCTAAATCTAAAGTAGAAAAGAATATACGTGGGGGTAATAGAATTGGCTTATTATGAATTATGAGGTTATAGATGGCTTGCTGCGATCAACGTAGCAGCCCCCCCCCAGCCCCGAGAGACCACTCCTACAATAAGATCGGAGCCCGGTACTGAATAGTTACTCATTCACTTTGTCATTTGAACTGTAAAAATTGAGTTACAATTCATGGTAGAAAGTTACCCGCCCATAAAAAAATCGAGCTACTTATGATCAAATACTTTATGAGACGTTACCACCCATCCCGGTCAGCTTTCCTCCCAAGGCTGTTTACGACAGGGTTGATGTTAGCAGCAGTAGCGCTCAACGCTCCCGCCGCCGAGCCCGAGGATACGGTACTGCGCGCCCATGTGATGCCACGGCAGTTCACCACGCTTTCAGCTGAGATGGATGGGCGCATTCTGCGTATGAATCTGCGTGAAGGGGCCTCTTTCAAGAGAGGGGCATCGCTGGTGGCCTTTATCTGTGGTGAGGAGTTGGCACTTAGAGACCGGGAGCAGGCGGTGCTGGATTTCGCCCGCAAGAGCCTGACGGTGAACAGGCGGTTGGATGAGCTGGGTACTTTGAGCACCATTACCCTGGAGCAGTCGAAATCGGAAGTCAATAGAGCCAAGGCGGAGCTTAAGGCGGCTGAGGCCCGGGTACGCAGATGCAGCATCATCGCGCCATTTTCCGGGCAGGTGGCGGAGTTGCATGTTCGTAATCACCAGTATGTACAGCGGGGTGAGCCGTTGATGAAGATCGTTAATCCGTTGGATCTTGAGGTGGAGATGATCGTTCCATCGCACTGGCTGACCTGGCTGAAGAGGGGGCACGCATTTTTTGTCGAGCTGGATGAGACCAAGAGTCGCCATGGTGCAGAAGTCACGGAGATTGGAGCCTGGATCGATCCGGTGAGTCAGTCAGTTAAGCTCTATGCCAAGATCGTTGATGGTGATGCCAGCTTGCGCCCAGGCATGAGCGGCCGCGCCCTTATTGGGACAAATCCGTGAGCAGAGATTTGCAGCGGCAACTGGAGGGTTTGAGCGTTATGCTCAACCTGGAGCAGCGGGCGCGTCGGGCCGAGGATCTGGAGGAGCTTGGATTTATCCTGGTCAATGAGACGCACAACCTGATTGCCTATCGCCAGTGCATTCTGTGGGAGAGCCGTGATGGTCGGGGGCGGTTAAGTGCCGTATCCGGGGTATCTCAGGTGGAGAAAGACGCGCCTATGGTTCAATGGTTAAGGCGTACCATGCCAAGATTGGAGCGCCGCTTTTCAGACCGGGTTCCCCGTATCCTGGATGCACGGGATAGTGATGAGGAGGTCTGCCCCGGATGGTCTGACTGGTTTCCAGCCCATGGGCTCTGGGGGCCGCTCAAGGCACCCTCTGGGGAGTATCTGGGAGAGCTATTGTTGCTACGGGACGAGCCCTTCCTGGAGTATGAACTGAGTCTTGCTGAGCATATCTGTGATGCCTATGCCCATGCTTGGCAGGCGTTGCGCAGGGGTAAGGGCGTACGCAGGCACCTCGCTGCACTGAGTAAGGGGTGGCGGCTCCCGTTTCTTGCGGCAGTCGCTCTTGGGGTCACGGTGGTGACACCGGTACGACTCTCGGTGTTGGCCCCGGCAGAGGTGATCCCACTGGAGGCACTGGAAGTGAGAGCGCCTACTGACGGGGTGGTCGATATCATGCAGGTGGATCCCAATGAGGTGGTGACCCAGGATCAACCGCTGCTGAAGCTCGATCCAACTTTAATCCTCAGCCGTTTTGCGGTGGCCAGACGCAAGCTTGCGGTGGCCGAAGCCGAGTATCGGCAGATGGCGCAAAAAGCGGTGTTCGATGCCGAATCCAAGGCCCTGGTGACCCTGCTTGAGGGGAAACGGGATCTGCAGAAGGAGGAGGTCAGCTATCTGGATACGCTGTTGAAACAGATGGAGATAAAGGCAGGTCGTGCCGGTATCGCCATCTACAACGATCCATCGGACTGGGTGGGGCGTCCGGTACAGACGGGGGAGCGGATATTGACCATCGCCGATCCCGAAAAGGTTCAACTTGAGGTGCTGGTGACCGTGGATGATGCCATCTCTCTCCAGAAAGGAGCTGAGGTGCGCTTGTTCCTTGCGATTACTCCAGATCGGCCTCTCGCCGCTACCCTGCATCGTGCGGGCTTTGAGGCACAACCCACTCCGGAAGGTACGATGGCTTACCGGGTATTAGCCAGCTTTCTTGATGGAGTAACACCCCCGCGCATCGGGCTCAAGGGTACGGCCAAGATCTATGGCGAAGAGGTGAGCCTGCTCTATTATCTCTTGCGCAGGCCGTTATCGGCCATGCGCCGCTGGATAGGGGTCTGACGGTTGGATGATGAGCGGTTGCCACGGCTACGGCAGGAGCTGAGACTTAACGCTGGCCCTGCGGGTATCGGTGGGGCACCTACCTGGACACTGCACGACCCCGTCAACAACCGCTTTTTTCAGATCGGGTTTCAGGTCTATGAGATTCTCAGTCAATGGGAGTATGGAACAGCCCAAGGGGTGGCTGAGCATGTCTGTGAGACGACAGGCCTTCATCTCACTGAACAGGATGTCTCCCATGTAGCGGAGTTTCTATGCCAGCATAATCTTCACCTTCCTCAGGGTGAAGGGGGCACGGCAAAGTTGATCGAGACGAAGAAAAGACGCCAGGTGGGGTATCTGCAATGGCTACTTAAGAACTACCTGTTTGTTCGTATACCACTGTTCCATCCTGATGCTTTTTTGACCCTTACCTATCCCTGGATCGCATGGCTCTATCGGCCATGGGTACGCTGGCTTGCGTTGTCGCTTGGGGGGCTTGGACTGTTTCTCGCAGGTCGCCAGTGGGATCACTTTATCCACTCACTCACTGATCTATTCTCCCTTGAAGGGATGTTCTGGTTTGCCCTGGCGCTATTTTTCGCCAAGGCGATCCATGAGTTGGGACACGCCTATACTGCCCATCGTTATGGTTGCCGCGTAGCGAGCATGGGGCTGGCGTTTCTGGTGATGTGGCCGGTGCTCTACACCGATGTGACCGATGCCTGGAAGTTACCCTCACGGCGGGCACGCATCGCCATCTCATCGGCCGGAATGATCGCTGAGTTGGGTGTTGCTTTTCTGGCGACACTTTTATGGAGTTTTTTACCCGACGGCGTTGGACGGTCAGCCGTATTTCTCATAGCAACTACCACCTGGATCGGAACACTGGCAATCAATCTGCTCCCTTTTCTGCGCTTTGATGGCTACTATCTGCTTTCTGATATATTGCGTATAGACAACCTGTTTGAACGTGCCTTTGCCTGGGGCGCTGGCGCTTACGAGAGTCGCTGTTTGGCTGGGGTGAGCAGGTACCGGAACAGCTGCCATCAAAGCTGCATCGTTTTTTGATCGGGTTCGCCTTTGCCGTTTGGGTCTACCGGCTGTTTCTGTTTCTTGGCATTGCTGTACTGGTTTACTATTTTTTCTTCAAGGCACTGGGTATTCTGCTTTTTGCTGTGGAGATGTGGTGGTTTATTTTACGGCCTGTAATGGGGGAGTTGATGGCTTGGTGGAAGCGTGGAAAAGAGGGGAAGTTTAATCTTCGCAGTGCCATAACAATGGGCTTGTTGCTGCTTCTGATCGGGCTTTTCTTTACCCCCTGGCGCAGTGATATTGCGGTCTCTTCGGTGATGCTTCCGGTGAATAGCGCCATCGTATTTACCCCTCGTGCAGCGCGCATTCAATCGGTGGATACCCGCCACGGGCAGCATGTCACAGAGGGTGAGCGCCTGATGGTGCTTGAAAACCCAGAGTTGGAGTATAAGATCCGCCGTACCCAGCGACGCCGTAACCTGCTGCAGTGGGAGGTGGCCAATGCCGGAATCAGTGGCCGCTTAAGTGTACGCAGATTGGTGGCAGAAGAGGAGTTGCGCACGGTAATAGAAAACCTCTCAGGTCTTCTTGAGGAGCTGGATCAGCTGGAGATAAGGGCACCGTTTAGCGGCTGGATCTCTGAGCCGATGGAGTTTGAAAAAGAGGGGCAGTGGTTAGCTGCCAATATGCCTATTATCCAGATTACCGGAGAGGGGCAACCGGTGATCGAAGGCTATCTGCCGGAAGAGGCGTTGAGCCGCGTACCCATCGGTAGCAGTGCGCGCTTCTACCCCGACATTGCAGAGATATCCCCTATTGATTGTCGCCTTGTCGCAGTTGATGGTACATCGGCAAAAATTCTCGAGCAGAGGCTGCTGGCTAAACGCCATGGTGGCCTGATTGCCACCCGGGATGCAGAGAAGCAGACGCTTGCACCCACATCACCACATTACCGTATTTTACTTGATCCATTGATAGCTACTAAGAACCAACAGCAACAGGTGCTGCGTGGCGTGGTGGTGGTGCAGGGGCATGCCCAGAGTATGGCTCGACGTGTTTGGCGGCTTATTCAGAGCGTAGTGATTCGGGAGAGTGGGTTTTAGTGGTGCCCTGCTGCTCCCTTTCTCCATTGGGGCTGTCGCAAAAGCCAGGATGCGTGATTATAGAGAGCGTTGATTTACCTTCTATAGAGTCACATTTTTCACCACAGGAAATACGGGGTCTGGTTTTGCCTTGATAGTTAGGAAGGCAAAAAGCAAGACTTTTCCCTATTGCTCATAACCTTTTTGCTCAGCCTGAAAGATGTCCCTCCTACCAACTAAATCAATAGTGACCCTATCGGTATTTGGCAAGTATCGCGTATTCCCGAGACCTGCTCTCATCACACAGTGGCTATCTTGTCACCTATGGTAAAATCAAACATTAGGAGTCCAGCCTTCAGAGCGATGGAATAGAGCATGGCATGTGCGACGCTCTTAGCGGCGGGGTGCCGCTCCTACGGAGGGGGGAAGTGGGGCTTCGGCTAGTTGCCGCCGCCCCACTCGATCACATTGTGCTTACTGTTCGCCAGTAGGCTCTTCCATGGAGAGTGCTGCTAGCTGTTTGTAGTGATGCACTTTCTTCAACACGTCTGACTGAGCCTGGGTTGCAAGCTCTTCTGCTGCTTCAGGATGGGTCCGGTAAAGCAGGCTGAAACGTGTTTCAGTTTTCATGAACTCTTTCAAGGTAATCGATGGCTCTTTAGAGTCCAGTTGCAGCGGGTTCTTGCCCTTAGCGGGTAGACGAGGGTCGTAGCGGAAGAGTGGGAAGTGACCACTATTGACTGCCAACTCCTGGGCCTGATGGTTAGTCGTCAGATCGATACCCTGAGCGATACAGGGGGAGTAAGCGATGATGATGGAGACACCATCATATGACTCCGCCTCCAGGAACGCTTTCAGGGTACGCACATCTTTGGCACCGTAGGCGACCTGTGCAACATAGACGTTCTCGTAGGCCATGGCGATCATGGCTAGATCCTTCTTGCGTGATGGCTTACCACCGGCAGCAAATTTTGCGATGGCACCTTTCGGTGTCGCCTTGGACATCTGTCCACCGGTATTTGAGTAGACCTCGGTATCAAGTACCAGGATATTGACGTTCTCACCACTGGCGAGGACATGGTCGAGGCCGCCATAGCCGATATCGTAGGCCCAACCGTCACCACCAATAATCCAGACACTCTTCTTGGCCAAGTTGTCGATTACCGACTCAAGATTACGCGCTTCTTCTGTCTCTACGCTCTTGATCTGATCCTTGACCCGTTTCAAGCGCTCACGCTGCTCGAAGATACCTGGCTCACTAGACTGATCCGCTTCGAACACAGAAGTTACCAACTCAGCACCGATCTGCTCTTGCATACTCTCCATCAGGGTCTTGGCATAGCTTGCCTGACGATCAATAGAGAGGCGGAAACCGAGACCAAACTCAGCAGTATCCTCAAACAGTGAGTTGTTCCAGGTAGGACCACGCCCCTCTGCATTAGTGGCATAGGGGGTGGTAGGCAGGTTACCGCCGTAGATGGAGGAGCAACCGGTGGCGTTACCAACGACCATACGATCACCAAACAGCTGTGTCGCAAGGCGGACGTAGGGTGTTTCACCACAACCGACGCAGGCACCGGAGAACTCAAACAGCGGCTCTGCCAGCATCGCGGTCTTCATTGTGCCCCAGTTGATTTTTCTACGATCATACTCAGGCAGGCTGAGATAGAAGTCCCAGTTCTTTACCTCTTCTTCGAGCAGCGGTGGCAGCGGCATCATATCCAGTGCCCTGTGCTTGGGGTTGGTCTTATCGATAGCCGGGCAGATATCAACACAGAGATCACAGCCGGTGCAATCCTCTGGGGCAACCTGATAGGTGATGTGCTCGTTCTCTTCGAAGGTCTTGCCTTTGATCTTGATGTGTTTAAATGTCTCAGGGGCATTTTCGGTCAACGCAACATCGAACACTTTGCTGCGGATCGCCGCATGGGGGCAGACAAAGACACACTTACCGCAATAGATGCAGAGCTCCTCGTCCCACACCGGAATCTCTCTGGCGAGGGTACGCTTCTCCCAGGCAGCGGTACTCAAGGGCCAGGTGCCATCGGCAGGAATCATGCTCACCGGGATACTATCACCACGACCGGCGATAATCTCGCCGGTAACCTGGCGGATAAAGTCGGGGGCGTGGGCAGGAACCGGGGGCCGCACTTCGATAGTGGAACTGGCGGTCTCAGGCACCTCAATCTGGTGCATATTAGCGACACTGGCATCGATCGCCTGGTAGTTCTTCTCAACCACCGCAACACCCTTTTTGCCATAGCTCTTCTCAGCCGCCTCTTTGATCTTGGTGATCGCCTCATCTCTGGGCAAAATGCCGGAGATGGCAAAGAAACAGGTCTGCATGATGGTGTTAATGCGACGGCCCATGCCGGTGTCGGCAGCTACCTTGTAGGCATCGATGCTATAGACCTGGATCTTCTTGTCGATGATCTGCTGCTGCATCTTGCGCGGCATAGTGCCCCACACCTGGTCCGGGGCTGCTGGCGAGTTGATCAGGAAGACCGCACCCTCTCGCGCCATATCCAGCATATCGTAACGATCAAGGAAGATCGGCTGATGACTGGCCACAAAGGAGGCTTGGTCATTTGCTATGAGGTAGGAGGAGTGAATCGGGTCAGGTCCAAAACGCAGGTGTGAAACGGTGACCGCACCGGCCTTCTTGGAGTCGTATACAAAGTAGCCCTGACCATAAAGGTCGGTCCCTTCTCCAATAATTTTGATCGAGTTTTTGTTGGCACTGACGGTACCATCTGCACCCAGGCCGTAGAAGACACACTGAGTCACTTTTTCGGTGTCGATGGTCTGGAAAGCAGGATCCCAGTCGATACTGGAGTGGGTCACGTCGTCAATAATACCCACGGTGAAGCTGTTTTTCGGCCGTGCATTTGACAACTCGTCGAAGACCCCCTTGACCATCGCCGGGGTAAACTCTTTAGAGGAGAGACCATAGCGCCCACCCACAACCTTAGGCATACGCTCAAATCTGGGCTCGTCAGAACTCATATGGTCTGCCAGAGCAGTCATTACATCTTTATAGAGGGGTTCGCCATCGGAGCCGGGCTCCTTGCAGCGATCCAGTACCGCAATCTTCTTCACAGAGGCTGGCAGTGCAGCAATCATATCGGCTGGCGAGAAGGGACGGTAAAGCCTGACCTTGAGCACACCAATCTTCTCATCTGAAGCTACCAGCTTCTCTACCGCCTCATCAGCGATATCAATGGAGGAGCCCATGAGGATGATGACGCGTTCTGCATCTTCTGCACCGTAGTAATCGAACAGGTGGTACTGACGCCCGGTCAGTTCAGCGAAACGGTCCATTGCCGCCTGGACTATGCCAGAGGTCTTCTGGTAGTAGATATTGACGGTCTCGCGACCCTGAAAGTAGACATCAGGATTCTGGGAGGTACCGCGTATCACGGGTCTGTCCGGGCTCATGGAGCGGTTGCGATGATCACGGATCAGCTGATCCGGAAGCATTGCCCGCATCACATCATCTTCCAGAAGCTCCGCTTTAACCACCTCATGGGAGGTGCGGAATCCATCGAAGAAGTGCAGGAAAGGAATCCGTGACTCGAGGGTGGCTGTCTGGCTGATCAGCGCCATATCCATCACCTCTTGGGGATTGCTTGAGGCGAGCATGGCGTAACCGGTGGCACGGGTGGACATCACATCGGAGTGGTCACCGAAGATGGAGAGCCCCTGAGCAGCGATGGCACGGGCAGCCACATGGATTACCGAGGGTGTCAATTCACCCGCGATCTTATACATGCTGGGGATCATCAGCAGTAGACCCTGTGACGAAGTAAATGTCGTCGTCAGTGAGCCGGTCTGGAGCGCACCGTGGACGGTGGCGACAGCCCCGCCCTCATGCTGCATCTCGGTAACCTGTGGGATGGTACCCCACAGGTTGGTTCTGCCTTTGGCTGAGAATTCATCGCTCAACTCGCCCATTCCCGAGGAGGGGGTGATGGGGTAGATTGCGATCACTTCATTGGTCTTGTGGGCAACGTGGGCAGCCGCCTCGATACCATCGAGGGTTACCATGTTGGGTTTAGACATCTCAGCCTCCAGGCCCTTCTATATTAGGGTTAGGTTCAAAATTCAGTTAGTGCCAGGGTTTGTAATACGTTTTTAAATACGCCCAGAGACACCGCAGCCCGCTATTATTTATTAGCGAGTTCTAAAAATCCACCAGAAATCATTAAAAAAGCAATGAATAAATGCGAAAGCATTGAATTTCACTTGAACGCGTGAAAATCAACGGTGATAGTGACACCAAAAACTACACTATCAGCGTGGTTTTATATTCAAATCTCTCTATTCTGAGCACAAAACAGCCGCTCATTACTTAATTTTCAGGTTTCTTGGTAGGTCGGGTACAGCAGGGCCGGTTTCGGCCCTATTCAATAATTAATCCAGTGAGTGGAGCTTGGCCCATTGAATAGGGCCATCGTAGTGACTGGATTTATATCTGCGGGAGTATGAACAGAGCCACACTCCCCCAGAGATCAAAACTCCTGGGGCATCTCTGCAATCTCTTCTGCCCAGAACACCGGGCCATCGATACAGACATAGGTAGAGCCAATATTGCAGCGGCCACATTTACCCAAACCACACTTCATGCGGTTCTCCAGGGTTGTAATCATCTGATCTTGTTTGAAGCCCAGTCGCTCGAGTGCTTCAAAGGTGTATTTGATCATGATGGGTGGACCACAAACAATGGCGATTGTATTTTCCGGGTTGGGTGCAAACTCGTTCTCTAGCACCGTCGGTACAAAGCCAACGTGTCCGTCCCAGTCGGGGGTCTCGCCACCGGGATCGACCGTTTTCACCAGGGTGACATCATCACGCTCATGCCACTCTTTGAGCTCACGCTTGTAGACCAAATCAGTGATGCTGCGCGCACCATATACGATAGAGATGTCTCCAAAACGATCCCGGGTATCGAGAACATTCCAGATCACTGAACGCAACGGCGGCAAGGCGATACCACCACCGATAAAGATCAGGTTCTTACCCTCAAAATCATCCAGTGGAAAGACGTTGCCATAGGGGCCACGAAATCCGATAGTATCGCCCTCGGACAAATCAAACAACGCATTGGTGACCTTACCTGTCTTGCGGAAGCAGCACTCGATATAGTCCATTCGAGTGGGGGACGAAGCGATACAAAAGGTGCTTTCACCGGCACCAAAGGCGGAGTATTCGGCGAACTGCCCGGTCTCGAAGCGGAAATTATTCCGCATCTCCTCATCCTGGAATACCAGGTGGAAGGTCTTGATGTCCGGGGTCTCCTGTATGACACTCTTGATGGTCATCAGGTGAGGCTGATAGATGTTCGACACAGGTATTTTCCTCTGCACTACTCGTAACTTGGATCGGTCAGCATGGCTGCAGGAATTGCCGCTTTATGGGCAACCTCCGCCATATATTCGGTAATATCAAGATTGACTGGACAGCCGCGAATGCAACGGCCACAGCCTACACACCCCTTCGCCTCGAATTTCTCTTCATAAATCTTGAACTTGCAGCTAAAGCGGTTACGGTAGCGCTTGAACTGCCAATCTCTGGGATTGTGACCAGAGGCGTGGAGCGTGAAGTGGTCGAACTGGCATGAGTCCCAGAACTTGACCCGGTAGCCTTTGCCACCACGGTCTTCATCGACCATATCAAAGCAGTGACAAGTTGGGCACTCAAAGGTGCAGGCACCACAGCCCAGGCACTTCTCACCCAGCCGTTGCCACATCTCATCTTCGAAGTTGGTGGTATCATCCAGCCAAGCTCTGATTGGGTGGGCATTGCGAATGCGGGATATCTTCTCCTGGGCCGCAACACCTGCCTCCTCTCTTGCCTTTTGATCGCCCTCACCCTGGAGCAGTGACTCCAGAATTTCAGCCAGCGCTTCTCCCTTCTCGCTCTTCACCTCCAGGTGAATCCGGCCATCACCGATCTCCGTCATATGCAGATCGGAGCCTTTGTCACTATCGGGCGCCAAGCCAACCGAGGTGCAGAAGCAGCTGGCATCCGGATCGTTACATGAGTAGGTAACAAAGGTCGTCTTCTCAAGGCGCTTGGTGAAAAGCGTATCTTCATAGCCGACATTGGCATCGGAGAAGACGGCATTCAGAGAGATTGCAGATGCCGCATCACAGGGGCGGACACCCATGATCACAGTACGTGGGAAGTCGTGGCTTACCGGCGTAATGTTGATCTTCTTGCCTTTTTTCTCATAGGCGAAGAGGGGTTCATGCTTGGCAAAGAGAAACTCTTTGATCCCGGTGGTGGAGAGTCCTTCGCCAATGGCGTGTGCCTCCCCTGACTTGAGCTCCTGAAACAGATTGATGTCGATGCCATCCGGTCCATCCAGTCTTGGCTGGAGGCGAGGCGCGATAACCCGATAATCGGCCTGGGATAGCAGGTCGATACACTGGTCGATGTCGCTCTTGTTGATAATTGCCGTTTTCATAATTACATAGGCCTAACGGATAAACTCTTGCGGATCATCTGTTTTATAGGTGATCAGTGGTGGCTTCTCTGACTCGGAGTATCCAGATTTATAGCCGTAAGTCTGCTGGATCACCTCCTTCATCCGCTGGTTAAACAGATCTACCTGAATATCGACCGGGCAGGCCCGTGTACACTCACCACAGCCGGTGCAGCGTCCAACCAGATGCATCGCCCGGGTCATGTGCCAGGCGAAAACACCCTTCTGGTGTGGTGCCTGATCGATCCAATTGGGCTGGGTCCGGTCGGTGATGCAGATATTACAGGAGCAGTGGGGACACACCTCACGACATGCATAACACTTGAAGCAGCGATCAAAATCGTTGCGCCAGAAGGCGAAGCGGTCATCCTTCGCCATGCCTATCAGATTGATGAGTTGCGGGGCAGATGCCTGGTAGGGCTCACTGCGCTCCATATTGGGCAGCTCGCCACCAGCGTAGCAATCGGCATCTGCCGGTATCTTTACATCGCAGCTGCTGCATTTGCTTGCACAGTTGCCTTCATGCAGTGAGCCATCCCAATTTTCCGGGTGTGAGACCACACCTTCACAGGGGGCGCTGAAAATATAGACCTCTTCACGAGTCAGCTGATTCTCTGCGATCAGTTGGGTGATGGCGCGAACATCGCAGCCCTTGGCAAAAATGCCGGTCTTCTTCAAACCCTTTTGCGGGTACTCATGCCTTTTATTAAGGTAGAGCGGGAGGGAGTTGATACAGCGTGCGTCAAAAACCAGCTGATCGACATCCTCTGCTTTACGCACAAAAATGGGCGAAGTACGGGTTGGATCGCTGCCTTCAGCATAGCCGATTACAACATCCAGCTCACCATACTCAAGCAGCTCTTTTGCCTGTTTACGAAGCTCTTGAATCATGTTGATGCGCCCTCTTTAACCAGACGATCAGCATACGGATCAACCAGTGCGTCATAGGCCGTATGAGGGCCCAGCTCACGCACTCGGTCGGTAAACTTATCGATAACCTTGGTCCACTTGATCGCCTCTGCGGCTGAAATCCAGGAGAACTCAAGGCGGTCAATATCGACACCGTTGAACTCAAGCAGTTCACGGAATGCCAGATTACGCCGACGGGCGTAGTAGTTGCCCTCGTTGTAGTGACAATCACCTGGGTGACAACCGGAGACAATCACACCGTCAGCACCCTGTTCAAACGCCTTGATCAGGAACTGCGGGTCGATACGACCGGAACAGGGCAGACGCACCATACGCACATTGGGCGAGTAGTCCATGCGGCTTGTGCCAGCGAGGTCAGCACCCGAGTAGGTACACCACTTACAGACGAACCCAAGAATCTTCGGTTCGAAGCTGTGTCTTTCGATCTTCTTACTCATGATTTAAACGAAAACTCCGTCGAAGGCGGTAATCTGGGCATACACCTGCTCATCGGTATATCCCTGAAGTGATATGCTTTTGGAGCGACAGACGGTATTGCAGAGACCGCATCCCTGACACAGCCCCGGGTTGACGCTGGCGACCATCTTCTGCAGGTTGCCGTTGCGGTCTCTCTTCTCCTCCCGGCTGATGGCCAGGTAGGGGCAGACAGTGACGCAATCCCAGCAGTTCATGCAGTGGGACTGATCGACAATGGCAACTTCCGGCTCGCGCATCAGCTCCTCTTTGGAGAAGAGCTGCATCACCTTGGATGCTGCAGCCGATGCCTGGGCTACCGTCTCCGGGATATCTTTCACTCCCTGACAGGCACCCGCCAGATAGATACCACCCGTGGAGGAGTCCACTGGCATCAGCTTGGGATGCTGCTCGGAGTAGAATCCATGTTGGTCATAGCTGATGCCGATCATCTTGGCCAGATCGATGGCACTCTCATGAGGCACCATAGCCGTAGCAAGAACAACCATATCCACTTCGAGTTCTACCGCTTCACCCAGCAGGGTATCAGCACCCTTAACCAGAATCTGGTCACCCTTTTTCGACAGACGCGAAACACGCCCGCGAATATATTCCGTGCCGTCACCCTGGGCTCGATTGATAAACTCTTCGTAGCCTTTACCACCGGCGCGTATATCCATGTAGAAGACATAGGCCTTGCCATCATGCACGCTGTGGTTGTAGAGCATGGTGTGTTTGGCGGTATACATACAACAGATCTTGGAGCAGTACTCCACTCCCTTGTTGCAGTCACGGGAACCAACACAGGCGATAAAGGCGATCGCTTTGGGTTTTTTTCCATCTGAGGGGCGACGAATCTCACCACCGGTAGGACCGGAAGCAGAGGCGAGTCGCTCAAACTCCAAGCCATTAATGACATCCACCAAGCGCCCTGCAGTAGATCGCGGCTGCAGCTTTTTCAGCTTCTTGGTCATCTTCTTTGGGGTCATGTGCTGGGGCCGCGTACCACCATACTCGGGGTAGACGTTGGGCATCAGCTTGAAACCGGTGGCAACGATCACCGCACCGAAATCCTCTTCGATTATCTCATCTTGCTGTGTGAAGTCGATACAGTCGGGACCACACACATCAGCACATAGGCCGCACGAATCTTTCAGGAACTTGGGGCAGTTCGCCCGGTCGATCACCGGAACGGTCGGCACCGCCTGGGGGAAAGGCATATAGATCAGCTTACGCGGATTGAGGTGCATATCGAACTCACTCTCAGCGGTAAACGGACACTTCTCCCAGCACTCACCACAGCCGGTACACTCGGAATCGACTACCGACTTGGCTTTCTGCCGGATGGTGGCACGGAAGTTTCCGATATAGCCGTCCAGTCTCTCCATCTCCGCATAGGCGTGGACGGTGATATTGGGGTGGTTCTGCACCTCCACCATCTTCGGCGTCATAATACACTGGGAGCAGTCGAGAGTAGGAAATGTCTCCGACAGGCGCGCCATGTTGCCGCCGAGGGAGGGCTCACGCTCTACGATACTGACCGGATAACCGGCATTGGCGAGATCCAGCGCCGCCTGGATGCCGGCGATACCACCACCGATGATCAGGGTGCGCTTGGTCAGCGGCATACGGTAACGTTTGAGGGGGCGGTTAAACTTGATCCGCTCGACCATCATCTTGGTCAGGTCTTTCGCCTTGGCCGTGCCGATCTCTTTATCGTCATGTACCCAGGAGCAGTGCTCACGGATATTGGCAATCTCCACCCGGAAGGGGTTGAGTCCCGCCGCCTCTGCCGCGTTGCGGAAGGTGGCCTCGTGCATCTTTGGACTACAGGCAGCAACAATGCAGCCATCCAGTTCCTCATCCTTGATCGCCTTTTTAAAGGCCTCTTGCCCTGGGTTGGAGCACATAAACTTGTGGTTTTCGACAAAAGCTACGCCGTTCTGCTCACCGGCATCTCTCGTCACATCAGGTGTATCTACCGTGCGCGCAATATTGTTGCCGCAGTCGCAGACAAAGACCCCAATTTTAGCCATAGTACTTCCTCCTACCGTCTATCCGCTCAGATCACCGGGGACTGAACGTCCCAGCGCTGTTTGCGAATCTCATCGGTAGCGTAGTTAGGCAGAATCATCGGGCTCAACACCCCACGATCCAGTCCGGCATCGGCCAGCGCCTTACCGTAGCTCTGAAGATGCGCCATATTAGGAGTCCCAGGGACAGCGCCGTCGTTAATCGCCTTGGCCGCCGCGAGTCCGGCACGACGACCGAACACCAGGATGTCCAGTAGCGAATTACCCATCAGGCGGTTGTGACCATGTACTCCACCGGTGGTCTCACCAGAGGCGTACAGTCCAGGAATAGTGCTCTCAGACTGGTCGTTAATGGCGATACCACCATTTTGATAATGCAGGGTGGGATAAACCAGCATCGGTACCTTGGCAATATCGATACCAAAGCGTTTGAATTGGATATATTTTGCCGGCAGCTCTCGCTGCACAGTTCCCTCTCCATGCAGCTGATCGATCAGCGGAGAATCCAACCAAACACCGAGACGACCGGTAGGAGTACGGATACCCGTACCATTACCCGTGCACTCACGAATGATTGCGGCAGATTCGACATCACGAGGTTCCAGCGGAAAGACAAACTGCTCACCGTCAATATTGAGCAACTGTCCGCCCAGGCCGCGAACCTTCTCGGTAACCAGCAGGCCGACATTCTGCTCTGGGTAGGCGGTACCCGTAGGGTGGTACTGTACCGAATCCATATAGCCCAGCTTGGCGCCGGCACGATAAGCCATCACCAGGCCATCACCGGTAGCACCATAATGGTTGGTACAGGCGAAGCTCGGTAGTGAAGACGGCCGGTACCGCCAGTGGCGATAATAACAGCCTTGGCTTTAACCACCTGGAAGGTGGAGGTCTCAAGATTGTGCAGGATGGCACCGGCACAACGGCCATCGTCATCCATCAGCAGCTCTACCGCTGGTGAAAACTCAAGTACCTTGATTTGATCAGGGCGATTACGCGATTCATCACGCACCACACGCATAATCTCAGCACCGGTCATATCACCGGAGGAGTGCATGCGCTTCCGACTCGTACCACCACCATGACGCACCTTCATGCGACCATCGGGGTGTTTATCAAACATCATTCCCAGCGACTCAAGCCACTCAATAATCAGGGGTGCATCATTGGTCATTGCAGCTACCAGCGAGGGCTCGTTGGTAAAGTGGCCGCCGCCGATCACATCCAGATAGTGGTAGTAGGGGGAGTCAGGCTCCTGATCAGCCCCTTGGATACCACCTTCCGCCATTACTGTATTGGAGTCACCATGACGCAGTTTGGTCGCCATGAGCACTTGTTTACCCTCAGCAGCCGCCGCCAGGCTGCGGCCGTACCACTACCGCCGCCACCGATCACCAGTACATCGGTCTCCAGGTCAGGCTGGGTAACATCGACCGAAACAGACTCGAGCATGCTGCGGGATTCCAGCAGATCAATCAGCTCTTCCGGGTAGACCTCACCCTGATTGGGGCCGAGGCCCAGAGCGCGGCGGCCCACTTCAGAGTAGTCGGGATGAAACGCATTCAAAACCACGTCACGATCATCCATCGACATGGCGGGGAAACTTTTGCCGGCTCGCGACTGAGCCAAGCGTTCAGGGCGACTCGCCTCTACCCGCTTGATCAGCTCCAGCATCTCAGGAGTGTAACCTTCTTGCATTGGTATACCCTATTTATAGTTTGGTCTGGTCATGAGGCATCCACTCACCCGGCAGGGAGAGATCAGGCTCGCGCTCACGTTCGACATAGAGCTTCTTCAGCTCCTCTTTATCCATCTGACCCAGTTCAGCCAGCATCTCCTCATAGCGCCCTGCGTTGACCTGCTCCGCACGGGCCTTGGTGGACTCGGAACGGGGGGTCATCTGACCGGCAGCTATACGACGCGCCGCCATGGCAACATTCATCTGCGAGATGTTGGCAGGACAGCGGCTGACACAGAGCCCACACATGATGCAGTCAAAGGAGCTCTTCGCTCCGCGCATCACATCACCCCGTTTGAAGTGAGCGATGTAACCCATCACATCGATATCCATTGGGCAGGTACGGGTACAGGTACCACAACCGACGCAGCGGAAAATCTCAGGATAGAGTGTCGCAATCTGCTGATCAGGAGGGAGTGAGGTATCAGCGCCACCGTGATCTGCCCGATTGGCGGGGAAGAAGGGGATCTGCGCCAGGATCATGTCATCCTCTGCAACTGTCTGGCAGGCCAGACCAGTGTGCAGTGTATGGTCACCCTGTTTACGATAGACCGTTCCACAGGCGCCACAGATGCCACCACGACAACCGCAACCGCGTTTGTACTGGTAACCGACAAACTCCATCGCTTTAAGGATGGTCAGGGTCTCAGGAACTTGATATGCCTGCCCCATAATATAGATAGTGATGTAACGGGCACCCTCAGGTGGAATCGTCCGGTCACCGACCATTACAGTTTCAATCTTTTGGCCACTTGCTTCCACGGGTGGACTCCTATGCGCGTTCTTTGGCTGCAGCTAAACCAACGCCGCAGGAATTAATTACCGCTAATGGATCGATGCGGTGTTCTTCAAATTTATGTTCTTCGGTACTCAGGCCCAGAGCAATTGCCAACAGCTGAGTAAAGTAGAGTATGGGAATACCCTCACCCTCGCTTTGCGCCTGACACTTATCCAGATTTGAGTGACACAGTGGGCAGGCCGTTACAATAGTCTCCGCACCATATTCGTCCGCTTCATCGACGATACCGTTGGATAGTGCCTTTGCCTTATCCGGCTCCCGCATAACAAGGTAGGAACCACAGCAGTCTATCTGACCGGGGAAATCGACGACGGTACACCCAAGTGCATCAAGAAAATCATGCAGGATGGTGGGCTCTTCCGGATCGTCCAGACCGATCTCCTTGCCAGGCTTGAGCAGCAGACAGCCATAATAGGGGGCCACTTTAAAGCTGCTCATATCGACCTTGACCATTTCGGCCAATTTATCGAAACCAAGTCCATCTCTCAGGTACTCAAGGTAGTGCTCCACCTTGACGCTTCCCTGATACTCGCGATCGAGAAAAGCGTTGAGTGTTGTCAGCTTCTCCGGCTTCTTCTTAAAAGCATGGGTGGTGCGTTTCAAAGTGTTGTAGCAGAAGGAGCAGAGGGTGATTACGCGAGGATCAAGTTCATGTTCCTTGCAATGAAGCTCTGCCTCTATCAATACATTAGTAGGGCCTGCAAGCCCCATCAGGTTGCTGTCGGTCAGAGGGAAGGAGGCGCCGCAGCAGTTCCAGTCCTTCAACTCATTCATCTCAAAACCGAGCTCACGCGCACAATCCATGGCTGAGCGTTCAAAGCCCAAGGCTTTGCTCTTCAGAGTACAACCTGGGTAGTAGGGAATATGGATATGTTCTTTAGAAGACATTCAGGTGCCTTAAATAAATTTACGGAAACCGCTGACCACGGCCTGTTGCGTCGATTGGGCCAAAAACTCCTGCCCCAGTGCACCGACATCCGCTCGAGGATCCATCTCTCGTAGATGGATCAGCTTTAACCCCTCGATAATGGCAGCAGGACTGACATTCTTGGGGCAGCGTTCTGAGCATGTAAGGCAAGCCATACAAGACCAGATCGATTCTGAATTCAGAGCTTGCTGATAGAGGCCAAGCTTCAATTTGCGAATCAGGACGCTGGGGGGGGTATCCATAGAGGCGGGGCAACCTGCGGTACACTTTCCGCACTGATAACAGTCGGTAAGTGTTTCACCGGTAGCCAGCTCCAATTCCCGGATCGCTTCCAGATTTTGATGTGAAGGATGAATCAGCATTCATGGCCTCGTAATATCTGCCGTAATTTGAGGGCAACAGGATACCTCATAGGAATCGCATCTTAATAACAAACAAAGCTCACTTTTTATTATCGTTACCATAAGAAATACCAATAGACAAAGTGTATAAACTGCTGAAAATAGTATCTAAATGAAGGCCGTAATCGCTATTTTCAAGCACCGCTTGTAAGGCCACTATTTCATTTATTATCAAATAGTTATATTGATACACCCTCTTGTAACCAGAAAGCATGTAGATCCATTCTAATCTTTGCTTATGACAGGGTTTGAAACGGGTGAAAAATGGCTCAATTTGCCGTAGATTGACCTTTTTTTATAGACCTATCAAGCGCTATTTTTTTGCATATTTCTTTCAAAAGAGGGCGATAATGCGAACTCCTTCGCCAAAAAAAGCACTATCAGCGTAATTATTCACCATTCTTCTTGTCGTAAAACCAGGCAAATTCTGGATGGGATTTATGCCTAAAAAATGGGGGGAGGTGACGAATGGCGCTCCTGCTTTTAGGATAATATTTAACCCCACCATTACAGGAGCCCCGTCCTTGGCGATGAGTTTAGCAGGGCGTGTGCGACGTTCTTCGCGGCGAGGGCGCCACTCCTACGGTTTATTTTACTCTACCGCCACGCCATCCACTCGCTGGAAACCACGGGGCAGTTTATTACCGCGCCGCCCCCGTTCACCCTGGTAGTGGTCCAGATCTGATCCTTTCAGGGTGATATGCCGCTTGCCTGAGAAGGCGGTCAATCTCCCGCCTTCAGGAATACTGGCGATAGCCACCACATACTCCTCGCGACTCTCCACCCGTTTGCCGGGAATACCGATAATTTTGTTACCTTTACCACGGGAGAGCGCTGGCAGTTCGGAGATGGGGAAGGCAAGCATCCGTCCCTCGTTGGTGATTGCCAGAACCCTATCACTCTTTATATTAGTAACAGGAACCGGCGGCAACACCTTTGCACCCTTAGGTAGCGTCAGCAAGGCTTTGCCCGCTTTGTTCTTGGCAAACAGATCTTTGAGTTTAACCAGAAAGCCGTAACCGGCATCCGATGCGACCAGATACCACTGCTCCGGATCTCCCCCCAGAGCCGGTAGTGAACAAAGCACCACTGGGGGGTGAGAGACGTCCGGTCAGCGGTTCACCCTGACTGCGCGCCGATGGCAGTGTATGGGTCTGAATTGAGTAACTACGCCCAAAAGTATCGATAAATACCGCCTGCTGGTTACTCCGCAGGTGGGCTGAATCGAGATACTTGTCCCCCGCTTTATAGTTGAGACCTGCTGGATCGATATCATGTCCTTTAGCCGCCCGTACCCACCCCTTTTCGGAGAGCACCACTGTAACAGGCTCGCTTGGGGCCAATTCGCTCTCATCCAGTGCCTCGGCGGCCTCACGCTCAACGATGGGGGAGCGACGATCATCGCCGTACTTCTCAGCATCCGCCTCAATCTCTTTACGAATCAGAGTCTTCATCCGCTGTTTTGAACCCAGCGTCTTCTCCAGAGAGTCGCGCTCCTTTGCCAACGCGTCCTGCTCCGCCCTAATCTTCATCTCCTCAAGCCGCGCCAACTGCCGTAACTTGGTATCGAGGACGTAATCAGCCTGTACCTCGGTCAGATCAAAACGAAGGATCAACTCCGCCTTGGGGTCATCCTCACTACGGACAATGCGAATCACTTCATCGATGTTGAGAAAGGCGATGAGCAGACCATCCAACAGGTGGAGGCGCTCATTGACCTTGCCGAGACGGTAGTCGAGACGGCGGCGTACCGTATCGAAGCGGAACTCCAGCCACTCTTTGAGCAAGTCACGAAGGTTCTTCACCTGAGGTCGCCATTAAGGCCGATGACATTCATGTTGACTCGGTAGCTACGCTCCAGGTCGGTGGTAGCAAAAAGATGGGACATTAGCCGTTCGACATCCACCCGATTGGAACGGGGAACGATCACCAGACGGGTGGGCTTTTCATGATCCGACTCGTCTCTTAGATCCTCGACCATCGGCAACTTCTTTGCCTGCATCTGCTGAGCAATCTGCTCCAGCACCTTGGCACCCGAAACCTGATGAGGAAGTGCGGTAATCACCACATCCCCCTGCTCCCGCTCATAGCGGGCGCGCATGCGTATACTGCCTATGCCACTGCGATACATCTTCTCCAGATCAGCCCGTGGGGTAACGATCTCCGCTTCGGTGGGATAATCTGGCCCATGAATATGCTCGCACAACGCTTCAAGGGGGGTTGAGGGGCTCTCCAGCAGGTGGATGCAGGCAGCCGCCACCTCACGCAGATTGTGCGGGGGTACATCGGTGGCCATCCCGACAGCAATACCGGTGGTGCCGTTGAGCAGTAGGTTAGGGAGCCGGGCAGGTAGTACCTTAGGCTCTTTCAGCGTACCGTCAAAATTGGGTGCCCAGTCGACTGTACCTTGACCAAGCTCTTGCAATAACGAGTGGGCATAGGGGCGCAGACGCGCCTCGGTGTAGCGCATAGCGGCGAAGGATTTGGGGTCATCGGGAGCACCCCAGTTACCCTGGCCGTCCACCAGCGGATAACGATAGGAGAAGGGTTGGGCCATGAGCACCATCGCCTCGTAACAGGCAGAGTCACCGTGAGGATGAAATTTACCCAGCACATCACCGACGGTACGGGCTGATTTCTTGTGCTTGGATGCCGCAGAGAGCCCCAGCTCCGACATAGCGTAGATGATTCGCCGCTGTACCGGTTTGAGGCCGTCACCGATATGGGGCAACGGCCCGGTCGAGAATGACGTACATGGAGTAGTCCAGGTAGGCCTTCTCCGTAAAGGTTTTGAGGGGCATCTGCTCGATACCCTCGAAGCTCGAATCAAATAGGTCAGTCATAAACGTAAAAAATCCACCCGTGAGGAACTACTCAAGGGTGGATTTTACGGAAAGCCGCTCTGGTTGTCACAAACGATCAATCATCGTCGTCATCGTCACCCCTCGGCTTTTTGTGCGCCGTTCCCTTATGGCAGTCGATACAGGTCTCTTCACTCCCGGTTTCGATCGCCTCTTGCATCTTCTCGGCTGCACGACGACTCTGTTTATGAAAGTCCATAGATTCATAGGAGTGACAGTTACGACACTCCCGTGAGTCCGTTTCGCGCATGGTACGCCATACATTTTCTGCCAACTCCAGGCGCTTGACTTCAAACTTTTCTGGGGTGTCGATGGTTCCCATCACTTTATGAAAGAGTTCGTTAGTGGCTTTAATCTTGCGCACTACTTTCGGCAACCACTCTCTCGGCACATGGCAATCAGGGCAGGTGGCTCGAACACCTGATGCATTTTTGTAGTGAACGCTCTTTTTGTACTCTTGGTAGACGGTATGCTCCATCTCATGACATGAGATACAGAACTCCAGACTGTTGGTCTTCTCCATAGCCATATTAAAACCACCCCAGACCAGAATACCGAACAGGGTACCTATACTAAAGAGGGAAAAGTGTTTTCTTTTGATTATTTTCAGCATCTAAATACTCTCTAAATAAAAACACCCCTTAAAATACTAAGGGGTGTTTTTTGTAACATATCAATAACCCAGTGCAGGTGGATAACTTCCAGGTGGGTGCAGTGACACCTTACCGGTACATACAGCAGCAGTGATGCCGCTGTGAGCGTACAGGCTCCTAGTACGGGATAGCCACTCAGATTGAATATTGGCCACACCTAGGAGCCTGTCCGAGCCATCAACAGTTGCCAATATGGGTAGTGACAGCTACTCCTTAGGCAGCGTCTGCATATGGGCCAAAATATCTACAGAAACCTGGAGGTCAAAAGCGCGCATGGAAGGCATCTTCTCGGCGGGCTGGCCATTGAGGATCTTCTGGATGATTTCCCAGGGATTTTTATTGGCAAGCATACCGAGCAAGGGCATATCTTTTGGTGACCTGCCTGACTTATCGTGACAACCGGCACAGACCGTATTGTAGTAACGCTCGCCTTTGGCTTTATCACCCTTAGCTGCTTTTGATTTACGATCGATGACCGTATCCATGTCGAACTGTGACTTGGTGACAAAGTTGGCCAGATCAGTGAAGTCCTGCTCCCTCATCTTTCCCGTATAACCGTGGGTTGTGTCTTTCATGGCGGCGATAACCTTGGCATTTTCAGCACTCGCCATATTGGTCAAACCCTTGATGCCGGTCTTGTAGGAGCCAGAGGCGTAGGCTCCATCCTTACCCAATAGATCCCAGCCATGGCAGGATTTGCAGCGATGGGTCGCATTGCCCTTTTTCTTGGTGTTGGATGCAGGCCAGGCAGGATGCGTGTTTTTTGGCTTATCTGCACCCACCACTTTGAACCACTTGTCATACAACTTACCACCACGGGCGATAGAAGAGACCTCCTCTTCTGCTACTGTGAACTGCGAAAACCCCAACATCGATACCGCCACGACCAGACCTATCACTTTTCTCATTTTCATCACCTACCACCTCATCTGTTTTATTTGCAACACCTTCAATAGGTGCTTAACCCACCGTTAAATATAGCGACCTATATCAGCTTTATCTCAGTTATTTGTCATTTTATTCGTTAACTATGATCTACATCACCCTCCATCTACCCTTCAACACACACTGATCTAAAACCGGCTGATACGGTCACTTGGTAAATAACAACCTACAATCAAGGGGATACTGTAAGACTGACTACGACTCTTAGGCCGCTTGTGTTGCTAACGGCATCCTCAAGCAAAATTGATGCGTTATGTATTTCACCGATACGTTTAACAATGGAAAGGCCAAGGCCACTACCGGCAACATCACTATTTTCACCCCGTTTAAATCGCTGCAACATAGTCTCCCGTTCACCCTCAGGGATACCTGGTCCATCGTCTTCAACTATCATCTCGATATTGGATGCTCTGCGTTGCAGCTCGACCTTCACCTGGCCCCCTTCACGAGAATAACAGAGTGCATTCTCCAGTAGATTCCGCAGCAACACCGCAAGCATGCCGGCATCACCCAACACCTGATAGCTGCCTGCCTCGGCATTCAGACTCAGATCAATGCTACGTGCGACTGCATCTCCAGCCACCTCTCCCACAACCTCAGAGACAACAGCGTGCAGGTCGGCTGTCGACTCACCATGGGTGTAACCACTCCCGGCATCCGCTCTAGCCAACGCCAGCAGCTGTCTTACTAGATGGGCCGAGCGATCAATACCCAGCACGATTCTCTCTAGTGCATGGTTGCGCTTAACCTCATCCGTGGCCCGTTGGGCAACCTGCGCCTGAATCTTCAACGCCGCCAGGGGGGTACGTAGTTCATGCGAGGCATCCGAAGTAAAGCGGCGCTCATTCTCCAGCGTAGTTCCAAGCCGCATCAGTAGCCGATTAATTGCAGTCGCCAACCCTTTGACCTCCAACGGTACCCGCCTACTTTCGATGGGGTGCAGTGCTCTGGGGCCATACCCTCAACTTCGGTAGCAAGCCTTCCCAGCGGGGCAAGTCCCCGACCAACCCCCCACCAGAGAATCAAAGCAAGCAGAGGCAGGCCGATAAAGAGCGCCAGAAGAATCTTTTCCAGCAGATAGCCGACCAGCTCCTCCCTCGCTTCAAGGCTCTGAGCCATCATCAAGCGTAGACCCAGAGAATCATCCTCTAGCGTAAAGAGGCGCCACACCTCATCACTTACATTGTCAGAAAACTGACTAAACCCGACGGGGGCTACTTTTGGGAAAAGCGGTGCGCCTTGGGTCTGGAACAGGCTATTTCCATGACGAATTCTGGCAGCCAGCTTCAATTCATAAGGGTGTTGATCGGGCTGCACAAAATCCAGCCCCATAATCAGGTCGGCCTCACCTATCGCCGCTCTTTGCTGTAGTACAGCAAACAGAATCCGGGCATTCTGTGCCAACGAAGCATCATATATCTCTTCGATCTCATGATGGGCGTCATAGGTCACCAGCTGCATAATAGCCACCCAAACCAGGCTGATCATGCCCAGCAACAACAGTAGCAAACGCTTTCTGATCGAGGCGCTTTCAGCCATCGGTTACCCGTTCTCTCGGCATGATATAGCCCACCCCCCGAACCGTTCTGATCAATGTTTTTCCTAGCTTCTTTCTGAGATGGTGAATATAGACCTCTATCGCATTACTCTCGACCCCGTCATCCCAGCCGTAGAGCGCCTCCTCAAGACGAGGCCGTGAGAGTACCCGCCCACAATTCAGCAGCAACGCTCGAGGATGGCGAACTCGTGGGTAGTACAGACAACATCGTCACCGTTCAGAATAACCGTGCGTGCAGCAGGATCTAGAACAAGCTCACCATAAGTGACTTGGGATATCGCCCGGCCTTCCCGCCTTCTCGAAATTGCTCTCAACCTGGCCGCCAGTTCATCTAGATCAAACGGCTTCACCAGGTAATCATCCGCCCCCGCATCAAGGCCTGCCACCCGGTCCCGAATTCCATCTCGAGCGGTAAGCAGAAGTACCGGCAGATCACTACCGCTACCTCTCACCTTCCGCAGCAGGGTGAGCCCATCCTGCCCCGGCAAACCTATATCCAGCACGGTCAGATCAAATGTTTCATCACGCATCGCCGATTCAGCCTGATTGCCGTCCTGCACCCAATCAACGGCATACCCTAGTTGCTCCAGCCCGACGACAATACCGTCACCCAGCAAGGGATCATCTTCAACCAGCAATACTCTCATTACTTAATCACCCCGATATTATTCATCTTGACAGACGCCCATAAAATCCCACAAGCAATTATTCATCTATATTTGTGGTCGGAGTCTATTGCCCACAAATATAGGTATAGCTGAATAGTTACAACCACAAAACCGGTAACGTCCCAATAATCCCATGCAATTAGCAAACTGATGGAGGGTTGTGGTGGCTCCTTTTCAGGACACGCGGTGAATACCTCCCTGTACGCTCACAGCAGCATCCCTGCTGCTGTACGTCCTGAAAAGGGGTTACTGCACCCACCTGAACGTTATTCATCTGCACTGGGTTATTGAGAAGTTACCCAAATACCAGATATCTATTTGATATTTCTGAGTAATTTAAAATAGCCTATACCAAAAAAGAGTCATCCACAGCTACCCTCCCCCCTTGACCTCTACCTGAGGTAAATTAACAAGGAGATGCCTTTGTACCAGACTATTATTAAGGAATTCTTAGGGAGCCCACCTCCCTCCAAACATTTTTAATTTTCACGCGGTTCATTGACCGCTCTACATCACTGCTGTCCCGTTAACTTTGTAGTATTTTTCAGTAACTCCTTGTGTGGAGGTATTTTTTAGGGCGCATATATCAACAGCAACATGACATACTGCAATAGAACATTCC
>MOXH01000032.1_pt1 | contig 27351 bp, 29 predicted proteins | sample 1471181 | NCBI WGS metagenome assembly MOXH01 (sample SAMN05806436, study PRJNA327811) | mollusc metagenome | isolation source: Phylotype A (SB4) bacterial symbionts from gill | host: Thyasira cf. gouldii | place: Canada: Bonne Bay, Newfoundland | collected 2010-05-07
AGCCAATGCCTGGTCATAATCTCCTTCATGAGCTAGGGCAGTGAGCACGTTGGTTAAGCCAGTCTGGATAAGACCCCATACTCCAAAGCGGCAGTATAGTACTTGATTGCATCATCGCAATCATTCTTCATCCAGGCACTGTTGCCTTATCCTCGTCGATAAAACCCTTCAGCAACCATAATCTGGGGTTGTCATTTGTGTAGACTACAGCATCGTTGGCAAATGCCTCCATAGCTGGATGTGACCCTCCCCACTTAGGGTAGATGGTGTTGATATAGTTATTACGTACGTCGAAGGTACCGGGTACAGCCGTGATGGCATCCATTAGCACCTGCTCTTTATCTATTTTAACTCCCCTGGCCGTGCTCAGCCAGACCAGCATGCTGTAGGCTGGAATCAATTCGTGATTGAGCGTCAGCGCCTTTTTGAGATCACGTTTTGACTTTAATGCGAGTTTTGATTGTGCTGCGAACTGGGCATCGGAGGTTTTACTTACCCAATTGCTACCACGGGCAGACCCTGCCGCAGATGAGTAGTGTGCGCCACGAGCCAAATAGGCGATTGCAGAACCTGTTGAATTCACCCAGCGGTTCATTGCATCGAGAGAAAAGCCCTTTTTATTGGTCAGGTTGAGAACGGTATAGATGTAGGCATCTTCCCAGGTAATATCTACCATCGTCTGGTCATGGAGTTGGCGAATAATTCGTTCTGCAGCGTAGTAATCGCCACTCTCCACAAGATTCTGCAATCGAGACAGCTTTGGCCACTTGTGTGCTCTTGATACACCCAACGCTTGAGCTTGTGCCTGTGCTTCGGGAGATCTGTCCTTGTTATATGTTTTGGGGATAGTAAACAGTGTGATCAATAGCAGAGCAGCCACAACACCCGCCAAGGTTCGCAAGTTAAGCGAAAGCCCCGTACTCCCGATATTTTGGGGTACCTCTACGCTCTCCTCAGTAGCTATATTTGGGCGATAGCGCGCAATAATCACTCCACAACTGGAGCATTCAGTGGCCATCACCTGCTTGTGCTTACAGTTTGGGCACTGCATCTCACCTGGACGGATTACCTGCTCAGAAGGTAGCTTATCTGCTGAATCTCCATCAGCCTCCTGCTTTGTCGCATCTTCAGCTACCGGTAACAGGGATAATGTGGGGGAGAGATTCTTGGTGGCTGCTCTGGGCATAGGTTCCATTCGGACATCGACACCGGCAGCCAGCAGTGCCTGTTTGTACTTGTAGGCCTTAGCGGTGTCGAGCCCCTTCTTGATTACCTTCTGATGTCCATTCAGGAGTTTTGTAATGTCGGCGTCTTTAAAGCCAAACCTTTTCTTCAGGGCGCTATCGATATCGTCTCTGTCCGCACCCTCTACAGCTGTTCCACTGGCAACAATTCTCCAGCTATCATCCTGATTCATACCCTATCTTCCTGCTTGAAATGTAGCCGATGGTTATTTTTGAACACATTGTATCAGTCTTGCATTGTTTTTTCTTGTGGCGGTGATACACTATTTTATAAATGCGTAGGGTCATCCTTTGTTTTGGCGTGTGCGCTTCCTAATCATCAACAATAACAGAGTGAGATAATGGAATCTTTCACCCGCAGCGGGACAAACAGAATAACGCCTTTTTGGAACCGTATACCAGCATTCTTTCTCTATGGGCTCAATCCCATACCTGTGATATTTACCTGTGGACTTGGTATAGGTGTCTATCTTATTTCAACTTGGTGGGCCTACTTGATTGTTTACGCCATCACTATTAAATACAGCATGGCTGCCTTACAGCACACCTTACGTGGTGAGTTAAAGCCACCTAAATTGACTGCCGATGTCCTGCTCAACGGCTATGAACTTCCCCTGATGCTATTTGCCATTCTAGTGCTCTTCTTTATGTTTCTCGGTTCTATTGAAGGGACTTTTGGTGGGCTTGGTGTCCTTGCTCTTTATGGGTTGGGTGTCATTCTTTTTCCTGCCATGATCATCTGTCTGGGTATGAGTGAGCAGCTTCTCTTCTCAATCAATCCTATCAACCTTATCAATCTTGTAAGAGCTATAGGCTGGCCTTATCTAGCCCTCTATGGACTCCTCTTCTCTCTGGGTGGCGCCCAATCGACTTTTGAGTCTTTCTTCCTTTCCAATGCGGCGGGTGATGGTCTGCTAGCCATATGGCTCAGCATTAACACCCTGTTCTCTATCATCAGTTTTCACATGATGGGTTATGTGGCGATGCAGTACCATGAAGCCCTGGGGGAGCCTGAGCCAGAGGCACTCAAGAGTGAAGTTGCCGCCACTCAAATGGCGGGCTCAGACTTGTTAGATCAGTTTATCAGTGAAGGGAAAACAACTGCCGCCACCGAAGAGTTGGTCACTATGATCAAGAGTCAACCCAATAATATTGAGTTGCGCAGGCGTCTCCACAATTATGCATTGATCACTCAGCAGCCCGGTGTAATGAAACGCAACGCCAGACGTTTTATGCAGTTGGCTGTTGCTAATGATGAGCTTCCCACTGCCACACAGATATTTAGTGACTGCCGGGGACGGGGAGAGATTTGTCACCCCAATGAGGCAACTTGTTATCACCCCATGGTGAAGACACTACGGTCCCATCGTCAATTCAAAGATGCCGTAGCGCTTGCCAAGGGCTTTCATACACGCTTTCCAGATAGTGAGCAAACCCCAATAGTCTATTTTGAGCTGGCAAAAATATTTGCCGAAGATCTGCAACGGGATGATCTGGCAATGCAACTGCTGAGGTTTATACTCAAGGGGTTTGAGTCACATCCAGTGGTAGATGAGGTGCAGCAGTACCAGCGGGTTATTGAGCAGTTCAGTGGGAGAGGCTAGACGGGGGAAACTTGATCGTGCCCTGATATAAATAGTGCCGCTTAGCTTTCTTAGGGAGTTACTACATCTGTTTTGTTGCATAGCTGCCGATAGCGAGCTGCATCACTGCTTAATCCTTTTTGGTCGAGCAGGTCGGCGTGAGAGAGTATCAACTCTTTTCCTGCACCGCAGCTCACGCTCTTTTTTATTATCACCCGAACCAACTTATCCGCCTCTTTGTCCATACCCTGCCTAATAAAGCGCTCTGCCAGTTTACACAGTGTATCGGCATTGAAACGGGGGGGTGGGGCGGGCCAGTTTCAGATACTCGGCGTAGGTTTCAAACACAAGGCTGTCTGTACCCCTGTCGGTTTCACTGAGATTGAAGATGGAGCGGGAGAGTTTGTGGTACTCATCGCTCTCGGGGGCAACACGGCTGCACTCATAGTATCGACAGAGCACCTCTCTGTGTTCACTGTTTTTACGATAGAGGCTACGTAGTTGCACCAGCGCCTTGCGGTAATCCATAGTGTTACAGAGCTCACGCACCTGCTGCAGCTTTTGTTCAAATGCATCGTCTCTCTCTTCCTGTTCCAGAAAATCTACATTAAACGAGGGGGCCTTATGTTTGGCGATAAATGCAATGATCGCCCCTGTCACCAATCCACCCAAGTGGGCCAGATAGTTGATATTGCTGACATCACTGTAGAGGATGATCTGAACCAGTTCATTGCCGATCCACATCGGCAAAAGGATAATCGCCGGTAGCCGAATATAGTCGAAATAGATGCCGATGGAGTAGAAGAAGCGGATCTTGCGCAAGCCGTAGAGCACGGCATACATGCCCATAAGACCGGATATGGCACCGGATGCACCAATGCCAGGTACTAAGCTGCCACTATTGAAGATAAAATCAAAGGCGGCTGAGCCAAAACCCGTTAGCAGATAGCAGAAGAGATAGGTCCACCGTCCCAGGGTTGATTCCACCAGAAGCCCAACGGCAAGAAGAAATATTCCATTACCAAGGAGATGCCAAAAACCTCCATGTAGAAACATGTGACTGCCGAGCGTGACCAGAGAGGGCTTGGCAGTACGCAGGCCATAGCCGACAAAGGTGATGGACTCAAATTTTTCTTCAAAATCCTGACGCTTTTTCTGCCACTTCACATAGTCTTCGCTCTTTGGCGTTATTATTCTACCGGCATGGAGCTGTTGCTGAAACTGGAGGTCGGTCTGTATCTCCCACATCGAATAGTCTGAGTCACTATCATCTTCAGAAAAGGCTGTTTCGCTTAGACCTTGGTCCATGCGCGCTTGCCGCAGAAGGTGCTTTTTATAGTGAGATTTTTCGATCTTCTGGAGACCGGATGACTGGTAGAACACTTCTGCTTCAATGACTTCCTGACTATCATTCAGTTGAAAGAGTAAAAATATTAGAATGTTAGCGGCCAACAGAAAGAGGGTAATGAGTGGTGGGTTCTTCCAGTCAATTCTTCGATCAAAGGGGATGATCAGCATAAGCGTTCCTTGCATCGGTAGTGGCTTCTATGGCCATAGGAGTATTTTTTATTGCTCTGTATCTGCTCAAATCTACGACCTGACAAATGAGATGTCAACAGGGCGGCAGAGGGGCAATTCATCAGTTCATGGTGCAACACTGGCGGCAAACAATAGAGGGCTATGGAGTATGGCCTGAAGCTCTTGTGCACAATAATTCTGATCTATTTCTGCATTGACAGGGTATTGCCTGGAGAAGGGGGGCGTGAAGTGAACCTCACCCAGTTTAACGGAGAGGTTAATTCAGTGGGGCATTGGAGTCAGTTAGCTGGCAAATAGAGAGTGTTGATGCCAAGGCATGAGACTCTGGCGGTGCTCCTTGCGGGCTTGGTGGATAGATTGAAGCAATAACGTTGGGCCCCTTGTGGGGGGGGTAGAGGGGGCGAGCCGGTGACCTCTCTGAGTAACCATCAGCCAAATGCTGGATCCAGCCATATGGAGAGAGTGACCGGTTGTGCCAACAGAGATTAATCTATCGGCTCGGTCATATTTATCTCTATTTCTGCTGATATGGCTTCCAAAAATTGGAATATCATTATATAGTAATGTACTTGCTATCCTTTGGAGCTACCAAATGAGACGCCGAATTCCCCTGCCATTTCTGATTCTACCCGCATTGTTGGTGCTGGTTCCCTTCATGACTTTAGCGGCTCCAGATGGCGGAAAGCTTTACCAGCAGCACTGCAGTGCCTGTCATGGCCTTCAGGGTAATGGTGGTGTGGGTGTCCCGTTGGCCTTGGAGAGCTTCCAGAAGAGCGTTGATAATGACTTTTTCTTCAAATCGATAAGAAATGGACGTCCCGGCCGGGTAATGCCAACCTTCAGCGGTCTTAGTGACTCACAGATTAGCGCGATTATTAAGCATCTACGCAGCTGGGTACCCGGTTCAGAAGATGAGGGTCACTATAGAAAGCTGGGCCGAGTGGAAGGTGATCCCACACGGGGTGCGGCACTCTTTGCTCACTCTTGTGCGGTCTGTCATGGTGAAAAAGGTGAGGGTGGCCACGGTACGGGTGTTACCTTTTCACGTCCCCGTGACCAGGCGATTATGGCACCGGCACTCAACAATATTGGTTATCTCAAGTCGGCTAGTGATCAGGTGATCAAGGGCACTATTCTGCATGGCCGTGAAGGCACACCCATGCCGCCTTTTTCTAAACTGCTGGACAATCAGCAGGTTGATGACGTCGTTGCCTTCATTCGAGATTTTGAAAAAGAGATTCATGTCTGGAAGCCCGTCCCGGTGACAACGGGGGTAATCGAGATGGAATCGGAAAGCTCTTATGAGGAGACTATTGAGAATCTCAAGCGTGCCGCCATTGGCCAGAACTTCCGGATCATTCGTCAGCAAAACTATGAAGATGGCGCATTCCCGAAAGAGGAGCAGAAGCAGAAGCAGGTAATTATCTACTTCTGTAACTTCAAATTTGTCAACAGGGCGATCAATATTGACCCGCGTGTTGGGCTGTTTTTACCCTGTCGTGTAACGGTGGTTGAGAAGGATGGGGTGGTGACAGTGAGATCAATAAATCCTGGTTTTCTGAGTCGTTTCTTTAATAACGCAGAGCTGGATGAAGCCTGTGCCGAGTTGACCAATATATACCGGACAATCATTGAGGAGGCGACGTTATGATAGTTCGCTCGTTGTGTGCCATTTTGCTGTTGTCTTCACTCTCTGCAAACGCACAGCAATTGATGATGGCGCGGGTTTCTCAATCTTTCCCTGAGGCGATGCTGACTCTGCAAGGTGCTATTCGGGAGCACGGTTATGCGGTAACACGGGTGCAGCGGGTTGATATAGGGCTGACATCGAATGGTTATAGTACAGATAAGTACCGGATCGTCTTTTTTGCCAAGCCGGATGAGTTACGTACTATTGCTGAGCACTACCCTAAGGTGCAGGCTTTCCTGCCGTTGAAGATAAATATATTTGCTGAAAATGATGAAACGTTGATCAATACCATTGATCCGATGGAGCTTCAGTTTATAGAACCGTCCCGTGAATTCAGCCATATCTTAATGCGTTGGAAAAATGATATTCTCTCTATTATCAGTGAGATGCGTCAATCAGGGGAGTAACATGCCCTCTACCCGTAACTGAAATCACAGCGCCACTGTTTCGCATCTCTAGTAAATCACATTTTACGGCACATACTTCTGTAGGAGCGGTGCCCTCGCCGCGATGGAGGGGCTCCTACAATGGAAACCAACCGCAAGCGTGCAATTCGTAGCGTAGCTCGATTTACCCGGCAGGTGAGAGTGTAAATTGCGAAATCTAGGTTGAAGGGAGCACTACCCAGCATCCGTTTACCACCAGGAAAAACGTCAAACAGCACTTCACCGAAAACAGAGAGTGGTGCCACTGTCATAGTGCCGTCTCTTCAATCAGCTGGCGAAGTTCCGGGTGATAGTGGGCCACCCCTTCCAGTATGCCGGCGGCATAGTTGCCGTTCATACCGAAAGTTCCCCCTTCTGCCTGATAGAGCAGATCACTGTTGCCGCTCTCATTGGCCAACCGTGATGCCTGGGCCTTCACCTCCTGAGAGCCGTTGGCCACCAGCACTGCTGGCACACGACTGATCAGTACCTCCAGGTCGTTGCCGCTGTCGCCACAGAAAACGGCTTTTTGGTGATACATTCCGATCATATTCAACAGAAACTCAACGGCATGGAGCTTGGAAGCTCGTACCGGCAGCAGGTCTAGCAGCCCCACTCCCGCTGGCTCATCGACGCTCAAGATCATGTTGGCCTGGACACCATTTTGATCCAGGCGTTCCTGCATCTGTCCCATCAACTTGCCATGGTCGGCGTGCAATGGGACGTAGTAGCTCAGCTTGTAGTCATTCTGTTTGGAGGGTTCCTGTAAGCGCAGATCGCGAAGATCGACAAACAACGGCCTAAGCATTTCATGGGATTTACCGTGCCAATCCTGCCCGATCTCATCTTTCCAGCCCTTACAGAGATCCCACTGTGCAGCACTTACCACATGGTAGAGCGTGGTGCCTACGTCACCAATAATATAGTCGGGAAGAGGCAGGTTATAGATGGCGATAGCTGGTACACCAGGTCACGATGGCGGCCACTCACATAGGCGAGTTTTATATCCGGTTGTGAAATCAGCGCCGAAAAACGCCGACGGGCATCGTGAGATTCCGGCTGCACGCCGTTGGGAATCAGGGTACGATCGAGATCAGTGCATATCAACAAGGGTTCCACGTCACTTACACCTCGCAGCTTTTAAAGAAATCATAGTGCTGTAACGCCTCAATGATACCCATCGCATACCCCTGCTCGGCGAAGTAGATACGCTCCTGCTCTACCAGCTGAGATAACTCTTCGTGATGGCGATTGGCCACTACTACTGCCATGGTATTCCCTCGCATCATATCTTCATCTGCCCCCGAACCACCCGCTACCAGAATATTCTCCAGAGGTATGCCCCAGCGCGGCTACGTAACGAAGTGCTCGTCCCTTGGAAGCACGCACCGGCACAATATCCAGATATTGGCCAAAGGCATGGATCACATTACAGGTTAACTCTCGCTTGTGGAGCAAGTCATTGATCTCATCCACGGTGGGCGCTTCAGCTTTATCATAATGGTAAGCGATCTTGAAACGGCTGCTGCTCCATCTTGCCTTGGGGTTTGAGTCCCGGTAGCTCACTTAGAAGACGCCCCACAGACTGGGGCTTCCACAAGTGATCGATATGTTCCCGCCAGAAATCATCGGCAGTAAGCTTTTTGCCATGATGGATTTGTGTGCCAAGGCTGGTGATCAGCACATCCGGGGATGGGATGGTGTGCTGCTTCATCAGGCTTAACGCAGAATCGAGACGGCGACCGGTAGCGATGCCGAAAGTGCCGCACTTGCGGTTATCCCGCATCATTTCATTGAATTGCAGCAGACCCTCCTGGTTGCCGATGAGGTTCTGATCCAGATCGGTAAAGATGGCACGATCACGGTAGCGCATTGGCCTTTTTGTCGGTTGCGCTTTGGGGATATGTTCATAACCCAGCGGCAGCAGTTTGATTCGTGACATATAGGACTCTGCATGGGCGTGCCAGGAGTAGTGTTTACGCACATTTTCTATCCCGTTCAGTGAGAAGTGCTGCCAACACTCAAGATCACAAAGAACGGCCAGTAGCGCTGCCACCATCGCCTCTTTATCCAATGGATCAATTAGCATGCCGTTATTGCAGTTGGCGATAATATCCGCCGGCCCACCATTTTCGGTGGCTACCAGGGGCAGGCCGGATGCGGCTGCCTCCAGCAGGGTCAGTCCGAATGGCTCCGTCAGTGCCGGATTGATAAACACGCCTCGGGAGTTGGCCGCCAGCCGGTAGATATCCTGTACCTCATCGGGACGGTGCTGCTTGGGAATGGCTACCTTGCCATAGAGGTCGTAGTAGTCGATCAACAGCAGAATATCTTTCAGGACAGTCTGTGGGCCGCGATCCATTTCACGGATATCATCTCGGGTACCGGCAACAATCACCAGGTTGGCACGCTCCTGAAGCTCCGGATATTCTCCATACGCTTCCAGCAGAGTGAGGATGTTTTTGCGCTCATCGGGGCGGGAGAGCGCCAGCACCATGGGCTTGCGTGGCTCTTGCAGAAAGCGGGCGATATTTTCAGTAAAATCGGGGTCCGTGTCTTCCGGCCTAGGCGGATGAAATTGGCTGAGGTTGGTACCCGGGGGAATTACCACCATACAGCCGGGCTGGTAGTGGCTGTAAAGTCCATACTGTTCCTCAATCTCATTATGGGAGCTGGTGATCACCAGATCAGCATTTGCCATCACCTCCTCCTCGGCATCTACCCGCCGATCCATGTGATAACGACGGTTGATCTCCTCCTGCTCCATCCCCTTGGCTAGCAGTCGCAGGCGTTTGTCCCGACCAAGGGAGTGACCGGTATGAACCAGGGGTGTTCCTATCAGATTGGAGAGTCTGACGCCGACATAGCCTGCATCGGCGTAGTGGCTGTGCACCAGGTCAGGCATATGTGGCTGATCATTGAGCCAGTTGAGCAGGTTGTCCATGAAGCTGTCGAGGTGATCCCAGAGAAGTTCTTTGGCCAGATACTCTTCGGGTCCCGCGTCGATGCGTACAATACGGGCCTTTTCACAGAGCGGCTCCAACGGCTTGGCATAGTCACTACTGACGGCAGGGTCGATCACGCGCCGGGTAACCAGGTCTACTCTCGCCACATCTTTACGCTCGGCAAGTGCTTGGTCAGATCTACAACATACTTGGTTTGGCCACCAGTATCGGCATCCCGTCCCAGCTCCACGTTCATTCCCCCGTATCAAGCCATGAACACTGATCAGGAGGAGATACATCGGTCTATTTTCTTCGTCCATTTATATAGTTTAGTCAAAGTCAGCTTGTTGAGAAGGTGTTTTCCTAAGTTTGTCACCTTCTACCCTACAATTATGAAAAGGTTTCCGCCAGATAATCGATCAATAGCCTGACCCGGCTGGGCAGGCGACGATGGGCCGGATAGACGGCATAGACCGTCACCGCATCACCCGAATAATCCCTGAGGCTGTATTTTAAAAATCCAGAGTGGCTAATCACAAACTATACTAGAGTTGTGGTTGGGAGTTGCTGATATGAATGGAAAGCGTAAAGGTAGCAGATGATCCATCCTTCTTATGCCAGATAGAATACAGGAGTGATAAACATTTGAGGGCTGGGTGGCTGTGGTGCAAGTACGGCAGAAAATCTTCCATCACCCTCTATAAGCTGTGAGTTGATAGTGATAAGAGCATGGCTACCGATTTCGAAATAGCCCGAATCAAGCGCTTCCGCTTGATCCTGATGCTGGTATGGTGCGGCATGATGGCTGCATTGACCGGCTGGATGCTGGTGGATTATAGCGCCTCACTGGAAGCGCTTAACCTGATGCACGCACGGAGCTACTTCGAAAGGGATCTGGCCTACCGGCACTGGAATGCAGCCAGGGGAGGTGTGTATGCCCCTGTGGATGAACTGACACCCCCCAATCCCTATTTAGATCTACCTCACCGGGATGTGACCACCACCACCGGCAGAAAGCTTACCTTGATTAACCCGGCCTATATGACCCGTCAGGTCCATGAGTTGATCGCCCAGCAGAAGGGTGTGTTGGGCCATATCACCAGCCTTAATCCCATCCGCCCGGAAAATTTTGCTGATCCTTGGGAGAGTGAGACCCTGAATGCATTCGAACAGGGTGTGGAAGAGATCAGTGCTGTCAGTAAAATAGGTGGTATTCCCTATCTGCGCCTCATGCGCCCGCTGATTACTGAGCAGGCTTGCCTAACGTGTCACGAGGTCCAGGGTTACAAGGTAGGGGATATTCGTGGCGGGATCAGTATCTCCATCCCCTACAGCCCTATTGCCGCTATTAAACGAATACACAACCTTGGGCTTATCGGTGGGAACCTTGGGTTTTGGCTACTCGGTCTGCTCGGTATCTATCTTGGTACCGGTGGCCTGCTGAAGGGTGCGCAACAACGGCAACAGATAGAACGGCAGTTGCGAAACAGCGAGACCAAGGCAACCCACGAACGCTACCTGGCTCAACAGTACTTCAATCTGGCGGGTGTCTTGATGGTGGTATTGGATCGGGAGGGTAAGATCTGCTCACTCAACCAGAGAGCGAGTGAAGTGCTGGGGGTGGATGTAGAGGCCGCCCGTGGTCTCAACTGGTTCCAGGAGTTTCTGCCGGAAGCGTCTCGGGAAGAGGTGCTGGAGATTCACCGACAGATGATAGAGGGTATACCACTCGTGGCGGAGCATTACGAGAATATGGTGCGGAGCTGTAACGGAGGAGAACGTCTGATTGCATGGCATAACGCGGTTATCAAGGATGATGACGGTGAAATCATCGCCTCGCTCAGTTCGGGTGAAGATATCACCGATCAGCGGCAACTGCAGTCAGCCTTGGCCACAAGCGAGAGACGCTTACGTACCGTTATTGAGAGTGAGGCAGACGGTGTCCTGGTGCTAAATTCCGATGACGTCATTGCGTTTATCAATCCCGCCGCAGAGCGGTTACTTATGCGTAGTCGGGAACAGCTTTTGGGGAACCGTTCGGTTACCCACTGAGCACAGGTAAGACGGTGCAGCTTGACCTGATAAGGCCGGATGGTAATACGGCAGCTGTAGCGATGCGTGTGGTCCACACCGAGTGGGAAGGGGCGGCGGCTCAGGTTGTTTCACTGCATGATATAACGGGACGGTTACTCATAGAGGAGGAGCGTATACAACATGCCTGCCGCTTGCAGAGCAACCTGGTCGATACCATCCAGGCTGTCGCTATGGCGGTGGAAAAGCGCGACCCTTACACGGCCGGGCATCAGCGCCGGGTAGCCGATCTGTCCGCAGCAATAGCCACCGAAATGGGGTTGGACGAGGATCATATTCTCGGTATCCGTCTGGGTGGTATGATCCATGACGTGGGTAAAATATATGTGCCCGCCGAGGTGCTGAACAGGCCGGGAAAACTGAGTGATAGTGAATTTAACCTGATCAAGAACCACCCGGATATAGGTTACGAAATCATAGCCGATGTACAGTTTGACTGGCCCATCGCTGATATCGTTCGTCAGCATCACGAACGCCTGGACGGTTCAGGCTATCCCCAGGGGCTTAAGGGTGACGAGATCGCTCTGGAGGCTCGTATTATTGCCGTAGCTGATGTGGTGGAAGCGATGGCTTCTCATCGTCCTTACCGTCCGGCAAAGCCGCTTGATTCAGCACTGGAGGAGATCGAGATCAATAAAAGGCGCCTTTATGATGCTGAAGTGGTTGATGCCTGTTTGAGACTGTTCAGAGAAAAGAGTTTTGAGATGCAGAATATAAATTCTTTCGAACGATAATCGGTAACTATCCAGCTAACCCTATTTTGCGGCTATTTTCACCAGAGGCCGGGCATATTTCATGCCGCACTTCCCGGCAGGAGCGCTTTCTCGAAGCGCGATCGATAGTTGCACCATCCCCGCAAGTTCCGCACAACTTATAGTGTTAGCTGGCCAGCCTCTTTTGTGGTTCAATTAGCGGCTTCCTCTTATTTGAAAATCGGTTACTCAATGGCAAAGAAACGGCATATCGCTATCCTTGACACCACTCTCAGGGATGGTGAGCAGACTCAAGGGGTCTCCTTCTCACCGGCAGAGAAGCTCAACATTGCCAAGGCATTGCTGGAGCAGCTGCAGGTGGATCGGATCGAAGTTGCGTCCGCTGGGGTTTCGGAAGGAGAAAAAGAGGCGGTGGCGCAAATCATATCCTGGGCCAAGACCGCCGGTGTGGCTGAGCGTGTCGAGGTGCTTGGTTTTATTGACTTTAAACGTAGTGTCGACTGGGTTAGAGAGGCCGGTGGGCAGGTGATCAACCTACTCTCCAAGGGGAGTGAGAAGCACTGCAAGGAGCAGCTGAAAAAGAGCCTGTCTGAACATGTGAGCGATATCCGAAAGACTATCAGCTATGCACGCAAGCAGGGGTTGTCGGTCAATCTCTATCTGGAAGATTGGTCCAACGGCTACCTGGATAGCCCTCAGTATGTCTATGAGATGATGGGGCGGCTGCAAGATGCCAGTATAGACCACTTCATGCTGCCGGATACCCTGGGTGTGATGACTCCCGATGAGGTGTTTGATAGCCTCTCTGACATGAAAGAGCGCTTCCCTGACTGCCGCTTCGATTTTCATCCCCATAACGATTATGGCTTGGGTACCGTCAATGCCATGGCGGCGGTAAAAGCGGGTGTAACCTCCATTCATTGTACGGTCAACTGCCTTGGAGAGCGGGCAGGAAATGCTTCATTGGCTGAGGTGGCGGTCAACCTGAAAGATCGAATGGCGATCAAACTCTCTATCGATGAATCTCACCTTGAACGTCTAAGTCAGATGGTGGAGAGCTTCTCAGGCAAGCGTATCGCAGATAACTCACCTATTATCGGTGAGGATGTCTTTACCCAGACCAGTGGTATTCACGCCGATGGTGATAAGAAGGGGGGGCTTTATCAGACTCGGCTTAGTCCCGAACGTTTCGCTCGTCGGCGTAATTACGCCTTGGGTAAGATGAGTGGTAAGGCGTCACTACAGAAGAACTTGGATAAGCTGGATATCTCTCTCTCCGATGAAAATCTGGCCAAGGTATTGCAACGGGTGGTGGCACTGGGGGACTCGAAAAAGACCATCACTGCCGACGATCTACCCTTTATTATTGCAGAGGTGCTGGAGAGCCGGGATTATGACTATGTTGAGCTGATCAACTGCTCGGTCACTTCCGGGTTGGAGCTGGACTCCACGGCAAGTGTGCGCATACGGATCGGTGATGAAGTGCTCCTCTCGGCAGGTATCGGTAACGGTGGTTTTGATGCCTTTATGAACGCTATCGGCAAGGTATTGCGTAAGCAGGATGTTCAACTCCCAGAGCTTACTGACTTCGAGGTGCGCATCCCTCGTGGTGGCAAGACCAGCGCCCTTACTGAGGCAACGATCACATGGAGTGATGGCGAGAGCAGTTTTAAGACCCGTGGTGTTCACTCAAACCAGGTGTTTGCCGCCATGAATGCTACTATCCGTATGCTCAATCGGCAGATACACAATACGCATAAAGCGGCTCAATAGTGGCTGTTAAGAGATGGGATTTCTCTATCAAGCAAGATGGGTGAACGAAAAATGAAAGATGCAGTAAAAGAGTACTACGGACAGATTCTGCAGCACAGCAATGACCTCAAGACGGATGCCTGCTGTACCACCGGTGATATGCCTGCTCACCTGAAACAGGCTATGGCCAACATTCACCCAGAGGTCTCCGCTCGCTACTACGGCTGCGGTCTGGTCAGGCCTCAGAGCCTGAAGGGCATGCGCATACTAGATCTTGGTAGCGGTTCTGGTCGTGACTGCTATCTCCTGGCCCAGTTGGTGGGGGAGGAGGGGTATGTCCTCGGTGTCGATATGACCGATGAACAGCTGGAGGTGGCGAATCGCCATATCGACTGGCATCGTGAGAAGTTTGGCTATGGGAAATCCAATGTCGAGTTCCGTAAGGGGTATATCGAACGACTGGATGAGCTGGAGTTGGAGGATAATAGTTTCGATATCATTGTCTCCAACTGCGTTATTAACCTCTCCCCTGACAAAGAGGCGGTGCTGCGAGAGGCGTATCGCTTGCTGAAGCCGGGGGGTGAACTCTACTTTTCAGATGTTTATGCTGATCGCCGGGTACCACCTGAACTGGTTCAGGATCAAGTACTCTATGGTGAGTGTCTGAGTGGGGCCCTCTACTGGAACGACTTTATAAATCTGGCTAAGGGGGGCGGTTTTCTTGATCCCCGTCTGGTAGAAGATCGCCCTCTGAATATCGATAATTCGGAGATAGAGGCGCGCATAGGGCATATCCGTTTTTTCTCTGCCACCTACCGTTTATTCAAGCTGGATGGACTGGAGAGTTACTGCGAGGATTACGGTCAGGCGGTGCGCTACAGAGGCGGTATCAGCCACCACGAACAGCTACTGGTGCTCGACAAGCATCACGCAATAGAGAAGGGAAGAATATTCCCTGTCTGCGGCAACACATACCGCATGCTGAGTGAGACGCGCTTTGCCCGCTATTTTGATTTTTTGGTGATATGAGTACCCACTACGGCATCTACCAGGATTGCGGAACCACACTGCCGTTTGATAGTGGGGATTTGATAGAAGCAGGTGCTGCTGGCTGCTGCTAAGGAGCCACTCAATATGTCTGGGTAAATGGAATTAATCCCAGGCTATTAGCCAGATTTTTAGCGTAGATGTTGTACCTCCTGAATGCGATGCTATCGATCCTGGCTTGCTCTAAATGGAATAAAGAAAGGCTTCATTTAGTCGCTAACTAGAGAGCGATCAAAATAACAGGCAAGAGACTGATTTTTTGTAAATGAACATAACAGATAAACTACTTGAGGCGCTGGAGGCGGGTGCAGCACAGCTTGAAAGGCTTCTGCGTCAGTACCCCTACCTCTCTACATCTGCAATAGTGGAGAATCTCTCTTCTTGGCATAAGCACAAGATAGCGATCAGTTTTAAGAAGATGGGGGATGGGGGGGATACCGGTGTTCACAGAGCACAGAACATACGTGAATTGGCCATCGATCTGCTGGGTAAAAGCGGTCTTGAGGATACTCAGGATATCCTTCTGTCCAAACACAATGTCGAGATGAGCATGCCCAAACTGGCGCATATAGTTGGCAGGGATGTCTATATTTCAGAGCTGCGAAAGGATGCCCTGAAGTTGCTGGCCAACAAGATATCCTACGAGCAGATAGCTACGCTGTGGAACGAACTTGGCCGACCTGCTTTGGGTGGTCATCCCAAGTGGAGTGGTCGCAATGTATCGATTCTCGTTGACTAAGCGTTTTCCCGTGACCTCGGTGCTACATAAAATTGAGAGTAGCTATTCAGCGATACCTAATTTTGTGGCTATTTTCACCAGGGGTCGGAATCAACTGAATAGTTACATATATAGTACAAAGGAATTAATCCACCTCCTGAAGGAGCGCTTTCTCGAAACGCGGTGGGGTTTTGCCGGGTGTGTGCGATGTTCATAGCGGTGAGAACGTAGCGTCTACTGGGAGTTGTACCTGAAACGTGATGCACCATATCGGGAGTAGGTGACCAGATTGCCATGAGTTCTGAAAATAGTAATAAGTTTGATATCAAGGCATTTGCCATTGACCTGCGTGGGGATATTGACCAAAACCGGGTCAGATTACCCACCTTGCCAGCGATCTCTCTTGAAGCGCTGCTGGTGGTCAACGACGCCGATAGCTCCATGGCCGATGTTGCACGGATAGTAAGCAAAGACACCGCCATGGCGGCCCGTCTCGTCCGTTACGCCAATAGTCCGCTCTACCAAGGGGTTACAACCGTTAGCTCAGTAAAGGGGGCCATCACCCGGATCGGCTTTGATGCCGTTAAGCACGCCATTCTTAGCTTGGCGATGAAAGATGTATTTTCAACTGCGTTTAAATCGATAAGGGATCGTATGGAGACGCTTTGGAAGCACAGCGTCTCGGTTGCCACCAAGTCTGCCGTGCTGACGGGGCACTTTCACCATTTAAATCGTGATGAGGCGATGTTGGCAGGGTTGATTCATGATGTCGGTGTTATCCCTATTCTGCTGAAAGCTAAAAATTACGAAGTGCTGCTGGAGAAGGAGATTTACCTCGATAAGGTGATCGATCTGCTACATATGAGTACCGGTAAATTTATGCTTTCACAATGGAATTTCGATCCGGTGATGGTAGAGGTGGCGGGGAACTCTGATCGGCTTGATCATGGACAGGAGGCGAGTGAAGTGGATTACTTGGATATAATCCAAGTAGCCAACATTCTTAGTTATGAGGGGAGTCATCAGCAGTATGGCAAACTGGCTATGGAAGACGTACCTGCGGCCCGGAAGATAGGTCTAGAGCTCATCAGCCGAGTACAGAGTGATATGGAAGGAAGTGATGAGGAGGAGGCACTGAGAATTATGCTCCACTGATCTCCTAGGAGCTTGTCCGAGAATAGGACACCTACTGCGGAAAGCCCATTTCGGCCCTTTTTTCCGCTCATTTTCGTTGAATAAGAGTAACTATTCGCCTGAGGTAGCTCTGAAAAGTACATCTTCGACAAAGAGTTGCAGTTGTTTCGGCTTCTCTGTAGAATCGCGCGTTTCCTGGCATGGGAGTATCTCCTGTGCCAACTCCTTGCCTCACCGTTAATGATGACGGGAGGCTGTATTATTCCGTAAGGGGAAGCAATGAGACATTACGAAGTCGTGTTCATGGTCCATCCGGACCAGAGCGAGCAGGTACCCAGCATGGTCGAGCGTTATCGTTCGAACATTGAGGCCAAGGGCGGTGTTATCCACCGTCTGGAGGACTGGGGTCGCCGTCAGCTCGCATATCCTATTCAGAAACTGCCTAAGGCTCACTATGTCTTGATGAACATTGAGTGTGGCGAAGATGCATTGTCGGAGCTTGAGAGTGCTTTCCGCTTCAATGATGCTGTTTTGCGTAATCTGGTGATCAAGACCAAGGGTCCTGTGACAGAGGCTTCTCCTCTGGCAAAGATTGTTGATGCGCGTGATGAGTCACCTAAGCCGGTCGCTGCTGCGCCTAGTGAAGCACCTGCCGCTGCCGCTGCGCCTAGTGAGGCACCTGCCGCCGCTGCTGCGTCGAGTGAGGCACCTGCTGCCGCTGCTGCGTCGAGTGAGGCACCTGCTGCTCCTGCTGCTGAAGAGAAGGGCAACGCTGGGGAGTAATCCCGGGTTGCTGATCCGCCATCTAATGAGAACCTGGGGTTCTGCTGTGGTGGCCTGATGAACAATTGAATAGAGAGATAGAGATGTCACGTTATTTTCGTCGTAGAAGATACTGCCGCTTTACCGCCGAAGGCATTACCGAGGTCGATTACAAGGACCTTAACCTGCTGAAGGCATTTGTTAGCGAGACCGGAAAGATTGTCCCTAGCCGTATTACCGGCACCAAGGCCAAGTATCAGCGTAAGCTGACCACTGCCGTTAAGCGGGCACGTTTTCTGGCACTGCTGCCATACACCGATAGCCATAGCTGATATGTCAAACCGTCGCATCTGTCTGGTAGCGTCGGAAACTGTTTGAATTTGCCGGTTGAGGGAAGATGCACGGGTTAGCCTCTCTGGCGATGCAGAGCAGGATACATGCTGTGATGATGGTGGCCTTTTTGGCTATCCTCTCCATTATGTTCCCGCCCACGAGCATTCTCAGCACCGCTCTGGTTGCCCTGGTTACCCTGCGTAGCGGGGCATCTGCCGGGGCTCTGCTCCTGCTGTTGGCAAGTGCCGCTGGTGGTGTACTCTGCCTGCTACTGTTTGGCAGTGTTAAGCCGATTGTGGGCTTTGTTCTGCTGATGTGGCTGCCGCTACTTCTGTTGGCTCTGCTGCTGAGGAGGACGTGCTCACTGGCGCTGACTCTGCAGACCGCACTGCTTCTTAGCCTACTGATGCTGGTCAGCCAGTATCTTCAGGGAGAGGATCCGGTCACTGTCTGGCGTGCGCTATTGGAGCCGTTTGTACAGGCGCTGGTGGATGCCCAGGTTGTGATGGCCGACCAGCAGGCGTTGCTGCTCAACCGGATGGCCGATTGGATGCCGGGGGTTGTCGTTGCAGGTTTTTTTCTGCAGTTGATGATCACGCTGCTGTTAGCTCGCTGGTGGCAGGCTAAGCTCTATAATCCGGGTGGATTTCGTAGCGAATTTCACCAGTTGAGGCTACCTCGCTACCTGTTGATCGCCACGCTGCTCTACTTCGGTCTGATCATGATGACTGAGACTGTGGCGCCGGTACTTCGCTATATTGCCATGCTGCTGCTAAGCGGCTGGTTTATAGGTGGACTGGCCCTGGTGCATGGCGCGGTTTATCGGATGAAGGCGGGCATAGGCTGGCTGATAGGGGTGTATCTCCTATTGGCTATGGCGATGCCTCATGTAGTCGTACTACTGGCAACGGCAGGTATGGCAGATGGATGGTTTGATTTTAGGGCTCGAATGCGACCAGCAGATGGGCCAAACGAATAGAATTGAAGGTTTAAAACCTGTTCAGGGGTAATAACGATGGAAGTTATTCTGTTAGAGAAAGTAGATAACCTGGGTGGTCTGGGCGATAAAGTAGCGGTTAAATCCGGTTACGGTCGCAACTACCTGATCCCCCAATCCAAGGCGGTTGCCGCAACCAAGAGTAATGTCGAGGCTTTTGAGGCTCGCCGTGCTGAACTTGAGACCCAGGCGGGTGAAGTTCTGGTTACTGCTGAAGCGCGCAAGACAAAGCTGGAAGAGGTCACCGTTACTGTTTCCCGTAAAGCGGGTGATGAGGGTCGTCTGTTCGGTTCTGTCGGCACTGCCGATATTGCTGCCGCAGTCACCGAAGCCGGTGTCGAGCTGTTGAAGAAAGAGATCCGCCTACCTGACGGTCCTTTCCACACCACGGGTGAGTTTGAGGTGCAGGTTCACCTGCACTCCGACGTGGATGCGACCATTAAGCTTGTTATCGAAGCTGCCGAAGACTAAGGCATTTCATACTGAGCTGCTTGGTTTGGTCAGCTGCAAAGGTTGGTCATTAGCGGTCTGCTGTAGGCAATTTGCTACTCTTCAGCTTTGGCGGGTAGCAGAAATGCCACAGCTCCTTCCCTCTATGGGGGGAGGGAGCTGCTGGCATCCTCCCATTGCAACTCCCTTGGTAATGATTTCATCCTGCTTATTGTAGAGGCGCCCCCTACCTCACCCGGCCCCGAGGACGGACTCCGTCCCGAGTATGACGACCCCTATGGCGCGGACTTTTTGAGAAGTTACGATGTTCAGCCGCTTACACCTGACCCTGTAAATAAGATAATAGCTCCCTGGTACAGTGAGATAGCCCTCCGGCACCCACTTTCTACACTCTTTTCATCGATTGCGCATTGCCCGCAGAGAGGCCATCCCTTATCCTGTCAGACCCTAACCAGCTGATCAGAATCCGATGCAAGAGTCCCCCTTTCCTACCGATATTCCACCACCTTTAGAGTTGAATACCGACTCGTTACGGATGCCGCCCCACAATATCCAGGCTGAGCAGTCAGTGCTGGGCGGGTTGATGCTGGATAACAGCGCCTGGGATCAGATTGCTGACCGGGTGGTGGAGATCGATTTCTACCGTCGTGAACACCAGCTAATTTTCCGCACTGTTGAACTTCTGGTGGACCGTACTCAGCCCTTTGATGTGGTGACTCTCTCGGAGGCTTTGGAACGCCATGGGCAGCTGGATGAGGCCGGTGGCCTGATCTATCTGGGAACGCTGGCAAGAGATACCCCCAGTTCGGCCAACATTCGTGCCTATGCCGATATCGTCCGTGAACACTCGGTGATGCGCCAGTTGATCCGGGTGGGAACCGAGGTAGCCGATAGCGGTTTTGCACCTGCGGGAAGGGAGAGTGCCGAACTGCTGGATGAGGCCGAGCGCAAGGTGTTTGAGATCGCCGAGAGGGGTGCCAAAAACCGTGGTGGATTTGAGTCGATCCAGTCGCTGTTGACCAAGGCGGTGGATAAGATCCAGACGCTGTTTGAACAGGATGAGCCGATCACCGGCTTAAGTACCGGTTTTACCGATCTTGATGATAAAACCTCCGGCCTTCACCCGGCGGATCTGGTTATCGTTGCCGGTCGTCCCTCCATGGGTAAGACCAGCTTTGCCATGAATATCGTCGAGAATGTCGCTATCAAAAGCGGACTGCCGGTGGCGGTTTTCAGTATGGAGATGCCAGGTCAAGCATTGGCGATGCGTATGCTGTCCTCTCTGGGGCGCATTAACCAAACACGGGTACGAAACGGTAAGCTTGAAGATGACGAGTGGCCAAGGCTCACCTCCGCTCTCAGTCTGCTGGCCGAGACCAAAATCCGTATTGATGACACCCCAGCGATGAGTCCCCTGGAGGTGCGTGCTCGGTCCAGGCGGATGATGCGTGAGCATGGTGAACTGGGGCTGATTATGATTGACTATCTGCAGCTGATGCAGGTACCCGGTATGTCAGAGAACCGCACCAATGAGATCTCCATGATCACCCGCTCACTGAAAGCGCTGGCCAAGGAGCTTAATGTACCGGTAATTGCACTCTCTCAGCTCAACCGTAGTTTGGAGGCACGCCCCAACAAGCGGCCGATTATGTCAGATCTGCGTGAGTCGGGTGCCATTGAGCAGGATGCGGATCTTGTTGTATTTATCTATCGAGATGAGGTATACAACGAGGATAGCCCGGATAAAGGACGTGCTGAAATCATTATCGCCAAACAGCGTAACGGTCCGATTGGAAAGGTCAATCTTACCTTCCTTGGCGAGTTCACCAAATTTGAGAATTATATTAATGATGTCTATATGTAGGGCATGAATTCTATGTAACATAATACCATTCACAATTAAATAATTATTTAATCCCTTCACGGACTATAGTTCCACTCCCAGTAATATGATCACCTTCTAGCAAGTAATAGGTATAATCATAATCATATATTCGAGCCCGTTCTAATAGCCTTCGCATAAGGTACATTTAGCACTGGATTAATAGTAGCTCGACATCTAGTATCACATCGAACGGCTGCACTGAGAGGAATATCAAAACCTACTGGAATAATTTCGCAATAGTCGATAACGTATGCTGCCTATTCATTTTTTGCTATCACTACTCTTCTTCTTCTTCCTGATCTTCTTTTCCGTCGACTATTTTTTTTATCGTCTGGAATGGGTAGGGTTATCTCTTTAATAACTTCAGGTTCAGGTTGCAATTCCATTGCTATTGGATTATTTGATCTATTCATACTATTTCTAAGCTCAGTAAGTCTCTTTATATAGCACGATGTTCCATACATAAGAATAAGATATTTAATTGCATCGTTCATAGGTTGTTTGCAGTCTCTTTTTGAATTGCATTTACTTCACCAACATCCCTCTTTTTTTTCTTCTGTAGTATCATCTTCTTCTTCGGCATCCATTTCTTTAAGCGACAATGCTATTTCTTCAAATAACTCATTAAACCAACCATTATATGTATCTATAACAGGATAGTATTTTGCTAATACAGATACTATATCAGGTGTTTTTAAATATTCTTCTAGCTGTTCTCTATTAAAATTATCTATTACCAGCTCCGCATAAAGAGCCGGATTCTTTCCTTGCTTTGCTTGTGCAGCTAGAAAAGACACGGCTTTAATTATATTTCCATCATCTTCACTAGGTGTCTTATGTTCGTTATCACCATTTTGGCTTGCTTCTGGTACGTTACTTTGTTCGTTAGGAATAGGAGTAACACCGTTTTTAATAGTCGCTAATTTAATAATTTCAGATATAGCTGGAGCATAAGACTTCACTATCCCTCCAAAGGAATCATCACCATTCCCTATATTTTCTCTTTGATTATCATCCCTGAACCCGTCCATGACCTCCTTCATTTGCAACATGGCACCCATCATTCCACCCATCATAGCCATTGGATCAGAACTAGGTTGATGGTTACTAACACTCATTATATCTTTAACCATGGCCACTGAGGAAGCCATCATTGTCATTGGATCGGCAGTAAGATTTCTATCTTGTAACGCTCTTTCGATAGATGCGAACCGTTCATTCTGTTGTTGAATTAGCAGGTGAAGCGAAGGATCAATACTGCTATGTGGAGGATTAACCACCGCAGGAACTCCTATTTTTTGAGCAATATTTAGCTTTGGACGCTTAAAGATTTTTCCATTTCTATAGATCCATATCTCATAAGAACCAGACCCATATTCTTTTTTTATTCTATCAATAACGGGTAATTCTGATGGTAAACAAGAAAAGCAATGCTCTAATTCACCCCTTCCTTTAACCACTTTTTTTTATCACCATTTTGAAGGTAGTATCGTTTTCATCACCTCCAAATTCCTGAAAAATAGAGTTTAACTGATCATCAACATCATGTTGAAGGTCACTGATATCATCAAAACTCCCCTCAAACACGGATTCCATTGGATTTAGTACCTTTTCGTACCCGCTACCACGCTGTTCGGTATTTTCTGCTGTTGATGAAGCCATAAAAACTCAACCTATGTGACATTACATCCATGTTATAGGTGATTATCATTGGATTGGCAAACGAAACTACCATTCTTAACAACTTTAACGACTTTAACAACCTTGATGAGCTTGAAAAGCTTCAGTGACACCTTGGGTGATACCTTGACAAGAAATCAAGGTTTACTTCCTGGAGATCAGCCTATATAGCTTACCCACCACAATTATTACCGTCTAGTTACTAATATATTTCCCATTCATCCTGTGGATAACTTGAAAATCAGAAAAAGTTATCCACGCAGCTGCGGTCGCGCTTTCACGCAGCTGCGGTCGCGCTTTACTGCGTATTTCACGCAGCTGCGGTCGCGCTTTCACGCAGCTGCGGTCGCGCAATCGCCTTATACCCCTTGCACTGTATGGGCTGTGGGCGAACTATAAATAGTATAAGTAAATAAATAAATAATATTATTAAACGTGTGCGGGCGCACTCCTAAGATAAAAAAACAAAACTCGAATGAGTCGCTGCGCGACATCCCTCAGATAAAAAAACAAAACTCGAATGAGTCGCTGCGCGACAACTATTTGATGTATTTAATTCCTACCAAATGAGCATGTATCATTATTTTGGTTCCTATAGCAGGACTTAAAAGCGAGTCGCCAGGGAAGAATCGGTATGTTCGAGTAACCTCATCATGAACATCAAGCGTATGTAGGTATGACAAGCCACCTAAGACGATACAAGAAGACTTCTGGTGTAACGACTACCCGAACCCCTACTACGATGGATTTCTTCTTAGATAAGCTAATACATGGATCTTGAAATTCAAAAGCGAGTCGCCAGGGAAGAATCGGTATGTTCGAGTAACCTCATCATGAACATCAAGCGTATGTGGGTACGACAAGCCACCTAAGACGATACAAGAAGACTTCTGGTGTAATGACTACCTGAGCCTTTCAGGGATTATTTTTTCTCATATAAGCCAATACAGAGCTTTTAAACTTAAAATCGAATCACCAGGAGGAGAATTTGATAATCCGGGTACAGTGCCCTTGAAATATCTTATGCTAAAGTGCTACTGCATATAAACTATTATGATATTGTAATATTGATAATAATATAGGGACATACGGATTTAGTATAATGATGTTGTTATGAACTACATTACATAATAATATGTGAACAAGTTTTGTTAGCATACTCATTAAATAAGTTGCTATAGTTGTAATGTATTATATTATTGTGATATGATTATACTTTATTGGTATTTCTATGAATAACATATCATGCTAAATTACACATAGTATTAGTGCGTACCATATATTATGATAATGTAATTACATAATAATGTACTATACAATTAAGCTACTTTATTTAGAGGTAAGACATGAAAGAACTAGATGATGATGATTTAGAAAATGCAATTAAAAAAGAATTAAAAAACGATCTATTAACAAGAAATTCATCGGCTGTTGCTAAAAATACCCCAGTGCTTATAAATAAAAGTGTGACGCTTACCCAAGATCAAATTGATTTTTTAATTAAAACGTCAGGAAAAGAAACGACTAGAACTAAAAAACAAGTGTCGCTTTCAAAGGTTATTAGAGGAATCATTAACGTATATATAAAGGTGTATAACAAATGAAAGGGGTCATTATTAGCGGAATAAAAGGAGGAACAGGGAAAACATCTATTGCCCATGCTTTAGCGTTAGGTGCAGCATGGAATAATGTAAATGCTTATGTCTGCCACACGGATAATAGATCTCCTATGGTAACCAATGGAAGGCCGTATAAATATTATGACGCAAGAGAACCTGACTATCTTAAATCGATAATTAAATCTGCGCAGAATAAAAAAGGAATATTAATTATTGATGGTGGGGGTAATCGTACAATATTTGATAAATGGGTTGCTCCATGTATGGATTTAATGATAATTCCAATAACTCCTGATCCTGAAGACATAGTGCTTACACTTGAATATGCTTCCTATCTAATTAAATCAGGAGTTGACAATATTTGTTATCTAATTAACAAGTACCCGTCGAATTCATATGAACGTAAGTTTGTACAGGGGTATATTGATAGTATACCTGAGAATATGATTATTGGTAGATTAAAGGAGATGAAAGCAATAAGAACATTACGCCAGAGTGATGAATCAAAATTTGGAACACCAATTGCGAGGGTAAATAATTTTTCTAAGGATGTTTATAATATAGTAAAAGAAAAATTAGATAATTAAATCTAATTTACAGGAATAATTTAATGGATAAAATGTATAAAGCGTATAGATCAATGTGTACTGATGAAGAAATAGTCCTATTCTTAACTAGGGATGAAGAAGGTGCCATGTTTGCTGCGTTTGATTATGGTGTTAAGCGGCTTGATAAAAATAGCATGAAATTAATTCAAAGTATAATTGATAAGATTAAGGAAGAGGTTTGGCCGGATGAATAACTATTCATTAAAAAACACAATAGAAAAAGAGTGTGATGTAATTGTAAATATTATTAAATTTCATGAGTCTGGATATGTAACTATTAAGTACAAATTTAATGTTTTACCTAAAGATATAATCGGCGCTACCGAAAGGATGAAAAAAAGGATAAAGGAAGTATATTATAGTCAGGAAGTCGATTTAGGTAGTATATTAAGAATAATTAATATAGATATTAAGAAAAATAAATTAATAGGTAATAAAAAAATATCTGCAGATAGAACTATTAAAATTAGAGAAGAAATCGAGGGTTTAAGCGCAAAAGAGGCAAATAGCCTTAGCTTTGTACCTAGACTTTTAGTAATTGGTTCCATGCCGCATAAAAGAGAAATAAGAAAAATTATAAATGAAAAAGGAGAGTATGAGGAAATTGAAAATCTAAATCATTGCATAAAAGATGGACGGTTAAGCTTATCAATGCACGGAAAGCAAGGTATAGGATTACCTTTTGGAATTAAAGCCAGATATATATTTAATTTCCTTGCAAAAAAAGCTGTTCAAAATAAAAGCCCATTAATAGAATTAGATGGATCATTGACCTCATTAATGAAGGAGGTTGGTTTTGCTGCTACAGGAGGAGTAAAAGGGAGTATAATACCTTTCAAAGATCAAATGAGAAGATTATGTAATTGCGTTATAACAAGTGAGCTAGTAGAAATAGGTCATGTATACTGTGAAAATAGTTGTGTAATAAGCATTATAGGACGGGTATGGTTTTGCATAAAAGAGAAGAAGTAATAAAGGATGGTAGTTATATTGAACTTGGTAATCAAGTATATAATGAAATAATTAACAATCCAGTTCCTGTTGATAATAGAGCGTTAGAGTTATTTAGAGACTCCTCTTTAGGATATGACGTTTTTGTGTGGACCACATATACACAATATATGATTAAGTCCCCATTTCATGTCTCGTGGGAATTGTTGGAATATAAATTCCACACAAATTACACAAGGAAGAGAGACTTTAAAAGAAAAATGGGTGAAATAATTAAATTAATTGAGACTATTTATGATCCGGGTTGTGAGATAACTAAAACAGGAATTAGAGTGCATAAAACTAGTTATCATGTCCTGCCTAAATATTTATATTAGATTAAAATATAAAAAATAGTAATAATTCAATTTAAATCAAACTAGAAAAAAATTATATAATACTAACAAAATTGTGCTATATTTTGGACGCACTAACTAAAAAAACTCCACAACTACGTCAGATGGTGAATTTATAGGATACCTATATACCTGAATAAATCCGCATAGTCTTTCCACTCTGTGGGGAAGGATGGCGCTACCAGATCAGATCATGGCAATGAACAAATACCAAATGAGAGATGCTGAAACCGGTGAACTAGTTGTTCACTATGAAGGACCAGTAAGTGATTTCGCGTTGTGTGGAGACGCGCTTGAAAAAAATTTTTGTGCTGGGTCAGACGAACCAGTATTAACAATATGCCGTGTTTCCTGTTCTCGTTGCATGGCTGTGGTACGTCATGTCAGAGGTAGATAGCGAAAAGGAATTGAATGATTATTCATTGTCACGAATGTAAAAAAGAAAGAGAGTGCCGGTTTCCATTTAGACCGACAAGATTATGTAATGATTATGGTAAGTTTGTAACTCAAAATGAGCGTGACCAATATAATGAGGATATTCGATCCGAAAAAATAGCAGAGATAGACGGGCAGCTCCACATATGATGCCTAACTGATGATAAAAATTCATTTATAAACAAACTAACAAAAATAATTATGTACAACCAACAAAATAGTGCTATAGTTAGGTCACACTAACGAAAAGGACAAATCTAATGCACTTAATACCTTTTTCCCAGGATAAGACATCATATACAACTACACATGAAGTGGAAATATTAGACTATATAGTAAGAGTCATTGTTTTCCA
>MOXH01000033.1_pt1 | contig 27220 bp, 23 predicted proteins | sample 1471181 | NCBI WGS metagenome assembly MOXH01 (sample SAMN05806436, study PRJNA327811) | mollusc metagenome | isolation source: Phylotype A (SB4) bacterial symbionts from gill | host: Thyasira cf. gouldii | place: Canada: Bonne Bay, Newfoundland | collected 2010-05-07
ACTCCTCAGGATGATGTGGCCATCTGCTCTGTCGCTTATCGCCTTGGCAGCGTTGCGCAGAATATTCAAAAAGTGCCTGAATAATGGCATCACTATCGACTATAACGTCGGGAATGCTCGGGTCATAATCACGTTCGATCATGAGCCGCCCACCCGACTCCACCTCCACTAGATTGCGCACCCGCTCCAACAGCCGGTGAATGTCCACTTTCAGCAACTGTGGGCAAACGATTGGCCCCAGCATACGATTAACCAGCGCCTGCAGCCGATCCGCTCATCGATAATAATCTGTGTATATTCACAGAGTGAGGGGTCACCCAGCTCTCTCTCTAGCAGTTGTGCCGCACCGCGTAAACCGCCAAGAGGGTTCTTGATTTCATGGGCTAAGCCACGCACCAACTCTCGCGCCGCCTGATGTTGAGAGAGAAGATGCTCCTCCTGACTGATACGCAGTTGGTGGTCTATCTGCTGTATCTCCAGCACAATAGCGGCATCGCCCTCTTTATCAGTTACCGGGATTACCGTGCAGTTGATGGTGATTCTGCGTTGGCCGGGTAACCAGAGGGTCAACTCCCGTTCAGTAAACGTGCGGCCCGACTCTATTGCCCGTTGCAGATGCGAGGGACCCTTGTTGTCGGGGCAGTGGATCAGTTGCTCTACTCTCAAGCCCGCCACATGCTGATTACTGACGGCGAGCATGATCTCCGCCGCAGGATTCATATACTGCAGTCTGAGTTCGCTATCAAACAGCAAGACAGCGCTGTTAAGGTTGTCCAGTATCTGCTGTTTCTGTTCTGCTGATGAGCTACTGATTTCCATTAGATCGTGATTCGCAATAAACACACCAAGTCGACCTATATTGCAAAACGGCGGGACATGAGAGAAACTTTATATCCCAAAGAGTGCAAAAAAAGCACTGACAGGGTGAATGGGGGCTGTACCCCAAAATTAAACGTAACTATATCAGTGGCATCCGGTTGGAGTCCGATCCCGAGCATCAGCTGAATAGTTACCATTAAACAATGCCACTACGCACCAATATAGTGCGTAGTGGAGATGATTAACAGGCGTTATAACTAATAAGAGGGGGTAAATGCTGGATTGGTGGCACCCGGTGTATGTGGGATGGCACTATTATTGGGTGTATAGCCGGGATTGGTGGGCGCCTGAAAGTCACTGGAATCGTCTCCTTCAGTGTAATCGGCACTGTTGCGGTAATCAGCCCCGGCATCATGACTAAAGTCTGCGGAGCCACCAGAACCATACTGAGGTGCATCGACACCCGTCTCATCGCTACTACCGGAGGCCGCCGCCTCAGATGCATCCCCCGCACCAATGTGTACAGAAAATTGTACCGGTGCAGCACGGATCATCTCCCTGCCCTTTTTGTCGATGATTGTTGCCTGAAGGCGGTGGTTACCGCGATTCACTTCTCCCAGATCCATCCGCAGGCGTGTCAGGCGCTGGTTCAACACTCGTCCATTCATTGTCAGCCGGATGGCGTGGCCCGGACGCAACCTTGGGGAGACGGAGAGCTGAACCCTGATCCGGGTCTCTCCGGCACGAAAAGTGGCCTGATCGGCTGGTGAGGTGATGCTAAAGCTCTGGTAGGCACCACTCTTCTTACTCTTGTTGCTCACCCCACCGCCGATCCCGGCAGCACTGCGTGGAGTATAGATGGAGGGTTCAGGTAGTTTGATCTCTTCCGCTCCCGGTGCTGGCTGGTCGGAATAGTGGATCCGTCCCGACTCATCCACCCACTTATAGACAGCGGCGGAGAGGGTCGCACAAAAGATCAATAACAGAAGTGGTAGCAGTCGTTGCATGTTCACCAGCATAGCTCAGAGAACCCTTCGATATAAGAGAGAGCATCACAGATTGTGACAACATCGTACTATGAAGCTACTGTGAAAAAACCTTTTTGGCAAGTTACAGACAAAAAAATGCGTAACTATTCAGCTATACCTAATTTGGGGGCTGTTTTCACCAGGGGTCGGAGTCGATTGCGTCAAGACGGGTGGAAAATGCACCTTTTTACGGCGCAATGACTCGACCCCAAGCACTAGCTGAATAGTTACAAAAAATGCCCCCCATAAGGGGGCATTTCTCACTCTCTAAATGAGCGTTCGGCTTACAAACTGAAGTACATATCGAACTCCACCGGATGGGTGGTCATACGCAGACGGGTTACCTCTTCCATTTTCAGAGCGATGAAGGCATCGATCAGATCGTCGGTAAATACACCGCCGGCGGTAAGGAAGTCACGATCGGCATCCACGGCTTCCAGAGCCTGATCAAGGCTGTGGCAGACCGTAGGAATAGCCTGTGCCTCTTCGGCAGGCAGGTCGTAGAGATCTTTATCCATCGCCTCACCTGGGTGGATCTTGTTCTGGATACCATCCAGGCCCGCCATCATCAGTGCTGCGAAGCAGAGGTAGGGGTTGGCAGTGGGATCAGGGAAACGCACCTCGACACGACGACCCTTAGGGCTGGAGACGAACGGAATACGGATAGAAGCGGAGCGGTTACGGGCAGAGTAGGCCAGCATAACCGGTGCCTCGAAGCCCGGGACCAGACGCTTGTAAGAGTTGGTGGAGGAGTTGGTGAAGGCGTTCAACGCACGGGCGTGCTTGATGATACCGCCGATGTAGTAGAGAGCGGCCTCAGAGAGGCCACCATACTCATTACCGGCAAACAGGTTGTCACCATTCTTGGAGAGTGACATATGTACATGCATACCAGAACCGTTGTCACCTACCAGCGGCTTGGGCATGAAGGTGGCGGTCTTGCCATAGGCGTGCGCCACGTTCTGGATAACGTACTTCATCACCTGGTTCTGGTCAGCACGCTTTACCAGTGTATCGAACTGGGTACCGATTTCACACTGGCCAGCAGTCGCCACCTCGTGGTGATGCACCTCAACGGTGACGCCCATCTCTTCCATGGCCAGGCACATGGCGGCACGGATATCGTTGAGGGAGTCAACCGGAGGAACGGGGAAGTAGCCACCCTTGAGGCCAGGACGATGACCGATGTTGCCGTCCTGGTAGACACGCTCGGAGTTCCACTCGGCCTCTTCAGAGTCAACTTTATAGAAGGCGCCACTCATATCGGCACCCCAGCGAACATCATCTAGAATGAAGAACTCAGGCTCAGGACCGAAGTAAGCAGTATCGGCGATACCTGTAGACTGCAGGTAGGCTTCGGCACGCTTGGCGACGGAGCGGGGATCACGCTCATAGCTTCCATGGTGGAGGGCTCAAGAATGTCACAGGTGATGTTGATGGTGGTCTCGTCGGTGAACGGATCGAGCACTGCGGTTGAGGCATCCGGCATCAACACCATGTCTGACTCATTGATTCCCTTCCAGCCTGAGATGGAGGAGCCGTCGAACATTTTGCCATCGGTGAAGTCATCCTCACTGATCATACTGGCAGGCATGCTGACGTGCTGCTCTTTACCACGGGTGTCGGTAAATCGCAGGTCGACAAACTTTACCTCTCTCTCTTTAATCATCTCTAGGACTTTTGAAGCCATGATGTTCTCCAGCTGTATTGGTTGTGCCGCTGGCCAGTGGCCTGTTGGCGTTAAAAATATCTGTCCATTGCCTACAGCACAAAATATGCCAATAGCAAGAAGCGTTGAATTTAATCCTCTAATTTTAGACTGTAAGACACTTTTTTGCCTAATCTGTTTAATAATCCTTATTAAACAATGGGATATCTTCCTTCAATGATGCAGTTGCTCGACATTGGAGTAAAAAGGTAAAAAATACCTGTCCCTGAGCCGCAAACCAGACGCACCAAAACAGTGCGCGTTATAGAGATAAGCACTGTATTGGTGCTTATCCGTAATAGATCTCCAGCCGCCCGAATTCAGGTTGAGCTTCCAGCGCCTGCCTTAGCGCCGAGTGAAACTGATTCAGTTTCTCCCCTTCCGGGAGCGCCTCCAGAGGGAGATAGAGATCCACCTCAATCTTTCCCTCCAGATAGTGGAGCACCAACCGCTGCCTCGCCGCTGCTTCGGGAATATTCTGCCACTGCCTCTCCAGCAGCATCTCTGCTTCCGGTCGCAGTGGCAAACCCTGGCAAGGGATCGCTATCTCATCATCTTCGGGATCGATATGAACGGTAACATCGGTGATCTCCTCTACCTCCTTGTGTAGCCTGTCAGTGACAAGCTGACTGATCATGTGTCCCTCAGAGACGCTGATCCAGGGTGATACCAGCACATGGACATCCGCCGATGCCTCCCCCCCCATTTTGCGGGTTCGCAGCATATGGATGGAGTCGACGCCACCAACAGAGAGAATAATCTCACGAATATGCTCCACCTGGGTCTCGTCCAGTCCCTCATCCATCAGCTCTTGAAACGCTGGCCAAGCGAGATCCCAACCTATCTTGGCTACCATCAGACCCACCGCTACGGCGGCGATGGCATCGAGATAGGGAAGGCCCGCTATGGTGCCAGCAACACCCACCAGCACGACCAGCGAAGAGACGGCATCTGAGCGGTGGTGCCAGGCGTTGGCGTGTAGCATCTTCGATTTGATCTTTCGAGCGGCATGAGCGGTGTAGTGGTAGAGCACTTCATTGGCGACTATCGAGAATGTGGCAGCATAGAGCGCCATGGAGCTAGGGTGAAGCAGCTCATCGGGAGTAAAGAGTCGCTCAACTGCATCCCAGCTGATCCCCACAGCAATCAATCCCAAAAGCATACCCAGACCGAGGGTTGCCGCCGTCTCAAAACGGGCGTGGCCATAGGGGTGATTGGGGTCGGGGGCCTGACCGGCATGATGGGCTGCAACATAGACCAGCAGGTCTGAAAGAAGATCAGAAATCGAGTGAATGCCATCTGCCACTAATGATTGGGACTGTGCGGCCAAGCCCACCACTATCTTCACCACTGCCAGCAAAGTGTTAACCAGTGCGCCTATCAGAGTCACCTTCTGGGTGACATGCTGACGTACCTCTCTGATGTCAAGGTTATCGCTCATTGCTATTCTGCTTCGACCACTTCTATAACAACAATATACTCCCCGCTCTCCTCCCGGGTCTCAATCAGTTTGTGACCATTAATTCGACACCAGGCGGGAATATCGTTGAGTACACCGGGGTCACTACAGACCGCCTCCAGCCGGGTGCCCGGCGACAGCTCTTTAACCCTGTCCTGAACCCGGATTACCGGCATCGGACAGAGCAGCCTTCTGGCATCGAGGATCACATGCTTTTCCGTAGACATCAGATGTGCCACCCTCGGGTATCTCATGTGCCCCTAGCGGTGCCACCGTCAGCAGTCGACTGTTTCCTTCCAGGTCGGTCAGCTCCACCTCTACCTGATCACAATTTTTGCCCTGGCTATAGCGGGCCAAGATACGGGCAGCCAACTCCAGCTCCTCACCAGACACCTCTCCATCAATCAGCCCCAGGGGACCGGCATGGCTGGTGGTCTTGAGGCTGATGAACTGCTTACGATAACCCTGGAGGAAGTTACCCTCCCCCTCCTCACGAGAGATGATGATCTTGAAGTTGGGACGGGGACGCAGGTGACGCCCCACCTTCAACAGCATGATGTCATCCATCTCGTAAGCCTTGTGACCTTGGGCCTGCCACAGATCGGCCAATTTCACTGAGTATTTGGCATCTGTCAGGAAACAGCAGCCACCGGCGGGTTGCGCATAATCTTCAAACCCAAACTCCTCCGCCAACGCTATTTGGGGCTTGCGGCTGCGGCCGTTAAAACTATAGAGCTGATCACGTTTGACCCAGCCCTCACGCTCCGGTTTTGTCTCGGGAAGATTTTTAGCGCAGAGAGGACGCAGCAACAGATCGTTGGCACCGGAGTCGCGTGCCACCACCGGCATGGTGTCTTTGCGCTGGGACATAGGGCGCTGACCAACCACCTCACCGGTAATAATAAAGTCGAAGCCGTTCTCCTCGATCCACTGCTGGGCCTTTTTTACCATAAAGATCTTGCAGTCGAGACAGGGGTTGAGGTTAGCGCCGTAGCCATGCTTGGGGTTGAAAACAACATCCTTGTACTCCTCGACGATATCGACGATATGGAGTTTGATTCCTAACTGTTCGGCCACCCACAAGGCGTTGTTACGCTTTGGTTTTGCCCGATCCTTCTTGCGGATGGCATGGGTGTGCCCCTCGACACAGAAACCAGTGAAGAAGTTGATGCCTTCGACATGGATGCCCTGCTCCTGCATCACACGAGCCGCCAACAAGGAGTCGAGGCCACCGGAGATCAAGGCCACCGCCTTACGCTGTTTGGTCATTTAAGTAATTAAACCATTGAAGATTATCGGGTTGCGAATTATACGCGATTCAGCAAGACCCTGCCAAAAGGCACTATTTAGAGCCTAATAATCCATAACCACGCTTCATTGAATAACCAGGAAAAGATATAATCATACGATTGACTACTCTAATAATGACATCAATGTCAGGATATTGACCATGACGACCAGTAACAGTAGCCCGGATGTCTCTACATTCCAGGGCCTGATCTTTGCCTTGGAACGCTATTGGGCGGAACAGGGGTGTGTAATTCTACAGCCGTACGACATGGAGATGGGGGCGGGTACTTTCCACACCGCCACATTCCTCCGCTCTATCGGTCCTGAGCCCTGGAATGCGGCCTATGTGCAGCCCTCCCGCCGCCCCACTGACGGACGTTATGGTGAAAATCCGAACCGCCTGCAACACTACTATCAGTTCCAGGTAGCCATGAAACCTTCGCCTCTCAATATCCAGGAGCTCTATCTCCGCTCTCTCGATATGATGGGCATAGACACCATGATGCATGATGTCCGCTTTGTTGAGGATAACTGGGAGTCACCCACCCTTGGCGCCTGGGGCCTTGGCTGGGAAGTGTGGCTTAACGGAATGGAGGTGACTCAGTTACCTACTTCCAACAGGTAGGCGGACTCGACTGTCGCCCGGTCACAGGTGAGATCACTTATGGTCTGGAACGACTGGCCATGTATATCCAGAATGTAGAGAGCGTTTTTGACCTGGTCTGGACCAACGGCCCACAGGGTGCCATAACCTATGGTGATGTCTTCCATCAAAATGAGGTGGAGCAGTCGGCTTATAACTTTGAACACGCCGATGTCGACTTCATGTTCCAGCTCTTCGACCAGTGTGAGAAAGAGAGCAGCCGCATGATTGAAGTGGGGCTGCCACTACCGGCCTACGAGCAGATGCTAAAAGCCTCCCACACCTTCAACATACTGGACGCCCGCCACGCCATCTCAGTGACTGAGCGTCAGCGCTATATTCTGCGTATCCGCACCCTCTCCCGCGCCATTGCTCAAGGCTACTATAATGCCCGTGAAAAACTTGGCTTCCCGATGCTGAATGAAGAGAAGGAGAAGCCCAATGGCTGAGTCTGCTGATCTACTGTTTGAACTTGGTACTGAAGAGCTGCCACCGGTTGCCCTCAAAAAACTCTCTAATGCTCTGACCGCCTCTTTTGTTGCCGGCCTTGAAAAGGCAAACCTAAGCCATGGCACCGTCACCTCCTATGCCGCTCCCCGGCGTCTTGCACTACTGATTGAGAATTGTAGTCTCAATCAACCTAACCGTGAAGTTGCGCGACGCGGCCCCGCGCTACAAGCCGCCTTTGATAAGGATGGCAATGCCACCAAGGCGGCAGAGGGTTTTGCCCGCTCCTGTGGTACCGATGTCGCCAGTCTCGAGCGGCTCAAAACCGACAAGGGCGAGTGGCTGATGTACCAGCTTAAAGAGGAGGGAAAAGAGGCTAGCAAGCTACTGCCTGCCATTGCAGAAGAGTCTCTTAACCGCCTGCCAATTCCCAAGCGCATGCGTTGGGGTGCCTCTGAGGCACAATTTGTTCGTCCAGTACACTGGCTGCTGTTCCTTCATGGTGAGTCTGTGGTCAACTGCACCATCCTGGAAGCCAAGGCCGACCGTATAACCATGGGGCATCGTTTCCACTACCCCAAAGCTATTACTATAAACAGCCCCGCCGACTACGCCTCTCAGCTGAAAGAGACCGGCTATGTAATGGCGGAGTTTGCTGCGCGCAAAGAGAAGATACGCAGCCAGGTGGTACAGTCTGCCGAGACCCTCGGTGGTAATGCCGTCATTGATGAGGCGCTGCTGGATGAAGTCACGGCACTGAATGAGTGGCCCGTGCCCATCTCCGGTGCCTTCGAAGAGAAGTATCTGGAAGTGCCCCACGAAGCGCTGATTCTGACCATGAAGAAGAATCAAAAATATTTCCATCTGGTCAATGCCAAAGGCGAACTGATGAACCACTTCATCACCATCGCCAATATCGATAGCCCAAGGCCGGAACTGATCAAAGAGGGTAACGAGCGTGTGGTGCGTCCACGCCTTGCCGATGCCATGTTCTTCTGGAAACAGGATGGTAAAAAACGCCTGGAAGATCACATCCCCTCCCTCTCGAGTGTCGTATTCCAGCAGAAATTGGGCAGCATGCAGCAGAAGTCCGAACGCGTCTCCGCCCTGGCTGGCACCATTGCCGGAGAGATCGGAGGTGATGTGGAGTTGGCGAAACGTGCCGGTCTGCTCAGCCGCTGTGACCTAATGACTGAGATTGTCGGCGAGTTTGGTGACATGCAGGGCATCATGGGTCGTTATCAGGCTAAGCGTGATGGTGAATCTGATGAGCTGGCTCAGGCTATGGAGGAGTTCTATCTTCCGCGCTTCTCTGGCGATCAACTACCCTCTTCAAAGACTGGCATCGCTATCTCTCTGGCCGAGAAACTCGACACACTGGTGGGTATCTTTGGTATTGGTATGAAGCCAACGGGAGACAAAGATCCCTTTGCTTTGCGCCGCGCCGCGCTCGGTGCCCTAAGAATCTTGGGAGATCACGCCCTACCCCTCAATTTACGCTCACTACTGCACTCCTCTACCGATGCACAGAGCGTAGAGGAGCTGCCATCTGACCTGGTGGATCAAGTCTATGATTTCATGCTTGAGCGTCTCAAGGGTATCCACCTCGATCGCAATATCAGCGTCGGACTCTATGATGCGGTTGCTGCGGTTAAACCTGAATCAGTGGCTGACTTTGGTCGTCGTATTGAGGCTGTGGCCACCTTTGAAAAGCTACCCGAAGCAGCCGCTCTGGCTGCGGCCAACAAGCGTATTCGTAATATCTTGAAAAAGGCTGAGGGAACAATCCCTGATAAGGTTGATGAGAGCCTCTTTGATCAGCAAGAGGAGCAGCGCCTTTTCACCCAAATCAACAGTATCAGCGAGCAGGTGGGGCCACTGCTACAGGAGTATGATTACGAAGCCGCGTTGCTGGCGCTTGCCGGGCTACGTGAGCCGGTTGACCACTTCTTCGATAAAGTGATGGTGATGGCGGATGATGCCGCAGTACGCAACAACCGTCTCGCCCTCCTCACCCGACTAAGTGCACTTTTCCTTGGCGTCGCCGATATTTCCAGGCTCCATTAATTAACCTCTCAGGAGAGATAAAATGATGAGTAGCATGATAGAGGTGACTCCTGGCAGGCGATGATGGAGTCGGTGCAGGCTTTTCACGACAAGCACCGTTTCAAGGAGACCGGAGGTGAAGAGATGACCTATCGTATCTCTTTGATGGCAGAGGAGTTAGGCGAAATCTCCTCCTGCATCACCAAAGGCAAAGACAAGGAGGAGTTGTCGGAAGAGGTGGCCGATCTGCTTATTCTGATACTCGGCACCGCTATTGCCGGTAACTTCGATCTCAATCAGGCTTTCTGGGAAAAGATGGATAAGCTGATGCAGCGAAAATCCCGGATGGTGAATGGTCGCGTCCGGGTATCTGAGTTTCGCGGTGTTGATAAGTAAGCGTTCACTTACATCATATCGACTGAAAATAAAGGCTTATAATTACAGCGCTAATGAAACTCATAATTCTTGATAGGGATGGAGTAATCAATGTTGACTCAGATGAGTACATCAAACATCCAGATGAGTGGCAGCCGATACCAGGAAGTCTGGAGGCCATCGCAGCGCTGAACCACGCTAACTATCACGTTGTTGTTGCCAGCAACCAATCGGGTATTGCCAGGGGACTATTTGATATAGATACCCTTAACGCTATTCACCAAAAAATGTACGACCAATTAGAGCAGGTCGGTGGGCGTATCGATGCTCTCTTCTTCTGTCCACATACTCCTTCCGATGGCTGCAATTGCCGAAAACCAAAGCCCGGCATGCTAATAGAGATTGGCGAACGCTTAGGATGCGATCTCAGGGATGTTTATGTCATCGGTGATAGCCTACGTGCCTGCAATCCGCTGAAGCGGTAGGTGCCAAGGCGATACTTCTGCGTACGGGTAAAGGGGCGATCACTGAGCAACTCCACGCCTTTAACTCTAAATTGCCGGTATTTGATAATCTGGAAGTGGCTATTTCATCACTACTACATTTACCTGAAGAGTTTGATCTGTCCGATGATACTACTTAGATCCCTGTTTTTTTTCTTCTGTATGGTTCTAACCATCATCTTGGTTGCCGGACCCCTGTCGATCATCGGCATACTCCTTCCCTACCGCTGGCGCTGCCAAGTCGCCAGTTTCTGGGGTGGTCTCAATATCAAACTATTGGGGGTGATCTGCGGACTCAACTATGAAATCAGTGGACTTGAGCGGATTCCTCAAGGGGGCGCAATTATACTTGCCAAGCACCAGTCAGCCTGGGAAACCATGGCACTGCGTTATCTACTACCCCCCAACCAGGCGTGGGTAGCAAAGCGTGAGCTGTTATGGGTTCCTATCTTTGGTTGGGCATTGGCACTGGTGCAGCCAATAATGATCGACCGTAAAAGTGGTAGAAAGGCGGTACGTCAGGTCATAGAAACCGGTACACAGCGGCTTCAGCAGGGACGTTTGGTAGTTATTTTTCCCGAAGGCACCCGAGTTGCTCCTGGTGAGCACAAACGCTACGGCATAGGTGGTGCACTGCTGGCAGAGAAATCCGGTTTCCCCGTCATACCCATAGCCCACAATGCGGGGCTCTTCTGGCGTCGCAGAGGCATCAAAAAACATCCCGGTACAATCCAGGTGGTTGTCGGTCCGACAATTGAACCCGAAGGTTTGCAAGCCGTTGAAATTAATCGGCAGGTGGAGGAGTGGATAGAGTCAACCGTAGCTCAATTGCCACAAAACAGAGGGATTAAGTGAAAGTAAGTATTCACTAACATCATTTAAAGCCAGAGCATAAGGGTTTGGGATGGAAGTCGATTACCCACATCCATGGTGGCAATCAACTCCAACCCCTGGTGAAAATAGTCTAAAAATATAACTGTAAAAGTGGCTTTTTACAGGAACAAATAAAAAGCAGCCATTGGCTGCTTTTTTGTGTGATGATTATTGGTCTTACTCAGACATCAAGATTCTCAACCGTCAGTGCATTCTTTTCAATAAACTCGCGCCTTGGCTCCACATGGTCTCCCATCAGAGTGGTAAATACCTCATCGGCACCCACCGCATCTTCAATATTTACACGTAGCAGTCGACGAACTTCTGGATCCATTGTGGTCTCCCATAACTGCTCAGGATTCATCTCACCCAATCCTTTGTAGCGCTGGATATGCTGACCCCTCTTTGCCTCTTCCATAAGCCACTCCAAAGCCTGACCGAAGCTATTGGCATCTTTGCGCTTTTCACCACGCTTTACATAGGCACCTTCACTTAACAGACCATCGAGTTTTTGTCCTAGATTGACAAGTTTCCTGTATTCACCGCTGTTAAAGAACTGTATTGGGAAGAGATAATCGGTACCAATACCGTGTACCATGCGGCAGACAACCAGCCCTGTATGCTGATCACCCTCACCTTTGCTAATAGCAACCTCAAAACGGTTGGATATACTCTGTTCAGCATTCAGCCGACCACTCAACTCCGCTATCCACTCTGCAATAAAAGTATTATCAGAGAAAGAGTCTTCTTCAAGTCGTCTCATATGGATTATCTGTTCAAGCACCTCTTTGTCATAGCGCTTTGCCAACCTCTTTACCATAGACCCCACAGAGAGATACTGCTTCGAGATCTCCTCCAGGGCGCTACCAGAGAGTGGTGGTGCATCTTCTGTGACGTGGAGTTCAGCATTGTCCAGTGCAGCTTGCAGTAAGTAGTCGTCAAGATCTGCATCATCCTTCAGGTACTGCTCCTGCTTCCCCTTCTTTACCTTGTAGAGAGGTGGCTGTGCAATGTAGATATGACCACGTTCAACCAACTTAAGCATTTGACGATAAAAGAATGTCAGCAGGAGTGTACGGATATGAGCACCGTCAACGTCTGCATCTGTCATAATGATAATGCGATGGTAGCGAAGTTTCTCAGGATTGAACTCCTCCCTACCGATACCACAACCGAGGGCGGTTATCAGTGTACCGACCTCCTGGGATGAGAGCATCTTATCAAAGCGCGCCTTCTCTACATTGAGGATTTTTCCTTTTAGCGGGAGAATGGCTTGAGTTCTTCTATCCCTCCCCTGCTTGGCTGATCCTCCGGCTGAGTCACCCTCCACTAGGTAAATTTCAGATTTTGAGGGATCCTTCTCTTGGCAATCGGCCAGTTTTCCAGGCAGGCCAGCAATATCCAGTACACCTTTTCTGCGCGTCATATCTCGCGCTTTGCGGGCAGCCTCCCGTGCTCGGGCCGCCTCTACCATCTTACCGGCGATAATCTTAGCCTCTGCCGGGCACTCCATCAAAAACTCGGAGAGTTTCTCCGAAAGAGTTGCCTCAACAATACCCTTTATCTCTGATGAGACTAGCTTATCTTTTGTCTGAGAGGAGAATTTTGGATCAGGGACTTTTACCGAGAGAACAGCTGTCAATCCCTCACGGGCATCATCCCCAGAGGTATTAACCTTCTGTTTCTTTGCAAGACCCGCCTGCTCTATATATTGATTCAGTGTGCGCGTTAAACCACCACGAAAACCAGCCAGATGTGTGCCGCCATCACGCTGAGGAATATTATTGGTATAGCAGAAGATATTCTCCTGATATGACTCATTCCACTGCATGGCAACCTCAACCACCACATCATTTTTCTCCACGGTAAAGTGAAAAACCTTTTCATGCAGGGGCGTCTTGTTTCTATTCAAGTGTTCAACGAAAGCTCTGATTCCTCCTTCATACTCGAAGATATCTTCTTTATCTGTTCTATCATCATGAAGAACAATACGTACACCAGAGTTAAGAAAGGAGAGTTCACGTAGACGCTTCGCAAGAATATCGTAGTGGTACTCAGTATTGGTGAAGGTCTTCTTACTAGGTTTGAAAGTGATTACTGTGCCGGTCTTCTCTGTCTTTCCCACCACAGCTAGGGGTGCCTGAGGCTCACCGTAGGCGTACTCCTGCATATAAGACTCCCCATTACGGAAGATCTCTAGTTTTATATATTCAGAGAGAGCATTGACCACTGAAACGCCTACACCATGCAATCCACCTGAAACTTTATAGGAGTTATCATCAAATTTCCCACCCGCATGAAGCACCGTCATGATTACTTCGGCAGCGGAGCAGCCTCTCCAGAGTGCATATCGACAGGTATTCCACGGCCATTATCTGAAACAGATACTGAACCACCTTCTAAAATGATAACTTTTATTTCACTGCAATAGCCAGCAAGAGCTTCATCGATAGAGTTATCAACAACCTCAAACACCATGTGATGAAGGCCAGTACCATCATCTGTGTCGCCAATATACATACCCGGGCGCTTACGCACCGCATCCAGGCCTTTTAACACTTTGATATTTGAAGAGTCGTAACTCATATACTGCTCCTAATTTTACTAGTGTGCATTATACACCTGATAGGGAAGAGGCGCTGACTGATTATGCAACTGCCCCATGTTCCACGTGGAACAATTTAATTCCATCCTGGTTGATCGGGTCAGTACCTGTGAGGAATACCTGTGTATTCAGAGATCTTAATCTGTCTAAGAGTAACTCTCTGTTTTTCCTATCAAGCTCCGAAGCCATCTCATCAATGAGAATTATGGGTGAAATCTGGTTAATCCTTTCACTTATCGTTGCTTGAGCTAGGTGCATCCCAGCGAGTATCAGTTTTTGTTGCCCTCTTGATGCAGATTGTTTGCAACTTCTTCCCTTAAATTTTACACAGATATCTGCTCTATGTGGTCCAACCTGTGTAAAACCTCTTTCGATATCTCTATCTCGATACTCTATAAGAGAATCTTCCAAGGAGCCGCTGTAACTCCAGCCCTTCTTCCAACTGATATCTACCGCGTCATTGGGTAGGAATAGTTTAAATTCATCTTTAACGGTATCTTTAAAGTGATCAAAATAGCGTTTTCTTAGTATGTTTAACTTTTCTCCTATCTCTCCAAGCACTCTGTCCCAGATGTCTAGTTGCTCTCTCCCACCCCTTAGTGCTGAATTCCGATGCATTAGCGCTTTAGTAAACTCCTTGTGGCAGGTTTTATAGTTATGTTCCACGTGGAACACACCCCACTCGAGAAAGCGTCTTCGATACTCTGGGCCTCTTTCAAGTATTTCATGGCTATTGGGTGTGATTATTTGTAGCGGTGTTATTTGTGCAAGTTCAGAAAGTTTGTTTACTGTTGTTCCGTTATGACGGACTTCCGTCTCTCGGGAAGTTTTTCTTATACCAATCTGATGTTTTTTGTTTAATATTTCGGTTGTTGTAAATACTGTAAGAGAACTTTCACCTTTTGTAATAATTGATCCAGCAGCACGTCCACGAAAAGATCTTCCGCGTGCAACGGTATATATTGCTTCGAGTATGCTGGTTTTTCCAGATCCATTATCGCCCCATAGCATATTGAGGCATGGATCTGGTGAGAGAGTGAGTTCTCTGATATTTCGGAAATTTTCTATTTTAAGAAGGGAGATGGCCATAGTCTGATTTTGATGGCTCAATCCTATAGATAAATTTCATTTGGTGAATTATAGCGTGGTGGTGTACAGCAAATCTTTTTACCGTGATATATCATCCTAGAAATCTTAGTTGGACGGGAATAAGTGTAAGTTTGTGGCAGTACAAGGCAAGGTGCCTTAGCATTGGCTTCCTGCGTCGCCCTAGCTCCCCATCCATGGAGTAGACCGTAACCGTGTGATTAACTTTGTAGCTCGATTCACCAGTCAGGTGAGAGAGTAAACGTTGATCCATTGAAAGCACTTCAGTCACTTAGTATTTATCTGGAGCAGTCAACTGCTCTTTCCAGGATTATATAATAGATCACTTTTTTGTAATTATTTAGTGATTTAGATCGCCCAGTACTTTCGTTAAAATTCTGTTGGGGTTTCAGATAAATTCGACCTTTGAATATTGTTCACTGGCGAAGACCCTTAATACTCTGCCCTATATGCACATCATTTGGAGAGTCGTCCCTTAAAAAATTAGCATTGGCACTTTTTAAGCACGGCTCTGCTTATAGTCGCATTGGCATAATTACATAGTTACTACCCTGATTATCGACGTTCTGAATCAAACAGCTACTGTTGGCATCACTGAGTAGTAGTTTTACCTTATCACCTTCAATTGCACTAAGTACCTCCAACAGGTATCCAACATTAAATCCTATGACCAACTGTTCACCCTCATAGGATATCTCCATCTCCTCTTCTGCTTCCTCCTGCTCTGGATTGTGTGCCATCAGTTGCAGGTTACCCGTGTTAAATTGGAATCTAATCCCACGGTACTTCTCATTTGATAGAATTGAGGTTCTCTGAAGTGCTTGTCTAAGCTCATCTTTATCTGCAATAACCTCCTTATCGGTGCTACTTGGAATGACTCGCTTGTAGTCAGGAAACTTTCCATCGATGAGCTTGGAGGTGAAAGTTGTATCAGCCATTTTAATTCTGATGTGGTTACTACTGACATCGATTTCTACAGATTCATCACTATCGGTTAGTAGCCGCGAAAGTTCAATTACAGCCTTTCTTGGTAGTATCACCTGGAGTTCTATATCACTATCTATCTGGCAGTCTACTTCACTCAGTGCAAGGCGATGTCCATCGGTTGCAACAGTACGAACAATACCCTGCTTAACTTCAATTAACATCCCATTGAGATAGTAGCGTACATCCTGTTGTGCCATTGCAAAGTGTGTCTTATCAATTAACCTCTTCAACTCATTTTGAGGAAAACTGAATCTGTGGCTGCTGGCTGTAGGTTCAATAGAGGGGTAGTCCTGAGCTGGTAGTATACCCAGTGTAAAACGACTTCTTCCTGATTTGAGAAGCGCCTTCTCGCCTTTTACCTCAAGGTGTATGGTTGACTCTTCTGGGAGTGCTCGGCATATATCAAGTAACTTTCTTGCAGGTAGTGTGAAGTCAAATATCTCATCGCACTCTACAGAAGATACTGTCTTCATCTCAACTTCAAGATCTGTAGCTGTTATTGAGATCTCACCATTGCCTGCATGAATCAGTACATTGGCGAGTATAGGTAGTGTCTGTCTCCTCTCCACTACACCACCGACTTGCTGTAGTGGTTTAAGCAGGTTGTCCCTCAAGCTGACGATCTTCATTGTGCTGTTCTCTTAATAATATTAAAGTATATTTATATAGATTACTGTTATTATTAGGTAGCAGTTAAACAGTGGATAAGTCAAAATATCTTTTATACTTCAATATGTTACAAGATATTTTTCCGATTATTATCTGTTACTCGATACATATAATCTCTGTGGTCTACCTGTTGATAACTACAGCTTGCTTTTTTCCACTCAAAACATCAACAGGTTATCCACATCAGTTGGTTAGGATTCTTAACAGGTTTCTATAGTCTTCGGCTATTCTGTTGTCAGAATCACGCAATTCTGCAATTTTTCGTGTCGCATAGAGTACGGTGGTGTGATCACGACCGCCAAATGCCTCGCCAATTTCAGGCAAGCTGTGATTGGTCAACTCCTTTGCCAAGGTCATTGCTATCTGCCTGGGGCGAGCAATAGTACGGTTACGCTTGGCTGAAAGAAGATCTAAGAGCCTAACCTTGGAGTATTCAGCTACCGTCTTCTGAATATTATCGATGGTGACCATTCGATCCTGCATCGCCAACATATCCTTCAGTGCATCTTTGGCGAACTCAGGGGTAATCGGTTTACCGGTAAACTGGGCGTTGGCGACGATGCGACGCAGCGCACCCTCGAGCTCCCGTATATTGGAGCGCACCCGTTTACCGATGAAGAAGGCTACTTCGTTGGACAGACTGATATTAAATAGCTGTTGAGCCTTAGTCTGCAGGATGGCGACGCGGGTCTCCAGGTCAGGAGGTTCAATCGCCACAGTAAGGCCCCAGCCAAATCGAGACTTAAGGCGCTCTTCAAGACCGTTAACCTCTTTTGCAAAGCGGTCACTGGAGAGAATAATCTGCTGCTGTGACTCAAAAAGCGCATTGAAGGTGTGGAAGAACTCCTCCTGTGAACGCTCTTTGCCAGCAAAAAATTGCACATCATCTATTAGCAAAGCATTGACGGAACGGAAGCGTCTTTTGAATTCATCCATTTTGTTATGCTGCAGCGCTTTTACCATCTGTGCGACAAAGCCCTCAGAGTGGACGTAAACGACCCGCGCATTAGGGTTGTTGTCTAGCACCATATTACCGACTGCATGCATCAGGTGGGTCTTACCCAGCCCTACACCGCCATAGATAAACAGGGGGTTGTAGGCAGTGCCTGGGTTTTTCCCAATCTGCATGGATGCAGCGCGTGCCAGTTGGTTTGATTTACCCTCAACAAAGGTATCAAAGGTAAATGTGTTATTGAGGCTGCTGGGGAGAAATTCCGATCGGCTACCCTCGTTGTAGCTGGGTTGTGCACGTTGCTTAATAATTTGCCCCCGGACCTCCCCAGATGGTTTTTTGCGCTCAGGCTGCTTTTTGCTACCTATCTCCAGTGAAACGCTGGGCGCCCCGGTACCCGCAGACTCCTTGAGAAAGGAGTTGATATCAGAAAGATAGTGATCACGTACCCAGTTAAGGACAAATTGGTTTGGTGCCAGCACTCTTATGCACTGCTGCTCTTCGATAATTTGTAGAGGACGTATCCAGGTATTGAACTGTTGTGGGGAGAGATCCCCTTCAAGACGTTCTACGCACTCGTTCCAAAAATTCACGGGCTGTACTCTGAAATATTGATGTAAAAAGACTGGCTTGCATTCTGCGGAGTGTGCGGAAATAAATATTTCATTCGACAGGCGCTGTTTATACGCAGAAAAATGCACTCTGATGGGCGTTAGCCAGCTCTGTTCGACATCTCTGTAAAGACTTGCCAGCAACTCCCCAATCAACTAAAGTCTACTCTGCATCTAAAGACTTATCCACAGGCATTTACCGCCGTTTTTTACTTGCGTTGGCGTTGCTGTCGGCTACTCTCCCACTTAGCTTTATGTTGACATGGTGGGGGGTACGGGTTATTCTGCGCGCCTTTTTTCAGGGGCTTTTCTCTCTATTGCGCACTAGGGGAAGGTCGAAGTTTATTTAAGTTTACCGGTGATGTCATGAAAAGAACTTTTCAACCCAGCAACCTCAAGCGTGTTCGCACCCACGGTTTCCGTACCCGTATGGCGACTCGCGGTGGTCGCAAAGTAATTAACGCCCGTCGTGCCAAGGGCCGCGCTCGCCTGATTCCTTAAGGCTGGCGGTTACCTCTGTCGTTTCGCAGTTGAAGGCAGGTGGAGCAGGGTTCGACCGCTCTCTTCGGCTACTGACACCTACTGAATTCAAGCAGGTGTTTCAGCAGTCAGAGAGATGCTCAGACCGACATTTCACTATCCTATACCGTCCTAACGCACTTTCACGTCCGCGTTTAGGTATGGCTATTGCGAAAAAAAATCTTAAACGTGCTGTAGACCGTAATCTGGTGAAGCGGCTGGTGAGGGAGGAGTTTCGCCTGAACCGCTCCGGCTTGTCCGGCTTTGATCTGGTGGTATTATGTAAAAGGAATTTGCCGATCAACAATAGAGCGTTGTTGAAAGGCTCCCTTGAGAGGCTAATCGGGAGACTGATGGCGACTCAACCAAAAACATTACCCGATCTAAGCTGAATTTCACTCCGCATTACGATCATTTCAGTCCATAATACGGGACTAACCACTCCCAACTATCCTAATCATAGAGTAAGTCGATGGACAACAATATCCGCCTGATACTGTTTTTTGGCCTGGCCTTCATCATGTTGATGATATGGGAGAGTTGGAACGTCTTTCTCCAAGGAAAGCAGGAGCTGGCTGGAGAGTATGCAGCACAGGTCGAGACCACTCAGGTCCCCTCTGTATCCACGGCTACCAATACGCTGCCTAGCAGCGGAAGCGAAGTACCCTCAGCTCTACCTCAAATAGGCAGCACATCCTCTTCTGGGATACCCGCAGCTAGTGCGGGTAGCGTGTCGAGCTCTACTCAGAAGATCCTAGCCAAATCTGACCTCTATACCATGGAGATCGATACTCAGGGTGGCAATATTCTCAAGGTCTTTCTCAATGATTATCCTGAGACGCTTGGCGATACCGAGAATAAGTTTCAGCTGTTAAGCCCTCTTGAGTCCGATCTGTTTATTGCTCGCTCAGGTTTGATCGGTGGTGAGGGGATGAGTGCTCCAAGCCATGAGAGTCAATATCAGGCAGAAAAGAGCAGCTACCAAATGGCGGAGAATGAGGAGCATCTTGAGGTTAATCTTAACTGGAGCGGCAACGACGGCATAAAGGTGACAAAACGTTTTACCTTCACCCGTGGTAGCTATCTGGTTACTGTGCAGCATATCGTTGAAAACGGCTCTGGTCGTGCCTGGGCCGGACGTGAGTATCGTGAGCTGGTGAGAAGCGAGCCTGAAGATGATGGTAACTCCAAGTTTGTTTACACCTATACGGGTGGCGCGATCTACAGTGAAGCGGAAAAATACGAAAAAATAGACTTCGGTGAGATGAGTGATAAGACCCTCTCGCGAGAGGTCAAGGGTGGCTGGATAGCCATGCTACAGCACTACTTCCTGGGCGCCTGGGTGCCTTCGGTGGATGAGACTAACCATTTCTATACTAATGTGTTTGCTGGAACACGCTACATACTAGGGGCTTATACCCCTGGCATTACAGTGGCCGATGGCGGCAATCACACCTTCTCCACCGGTTTTGTTGCCGGGCCTAAACTGCAGGATGAGTTGAAGGTGATCGCCAAGGGTCTTGATCTTAGTGTCGATTATGGCTGGCTGACCGTACTGGCACAGCCGATCTTCTGGCTGCTCAAGTCCATCCATGGAGTGGTGGGTAACTGGGGTTGGGCGATCATCCTCCTGACTATGCTGATCAAGCTGGCATTTTTCAAGCTTTCCGAAACCAGCTACCGCTCAATGGCGAACATGCGCAAGATGACGCCGCGTATCCAAGCGCTTAAAGATCGCTATGGTGATGACAAGCAGCGCATGAATACAGCGATGATGGAGATGTACAAGAAAGAGAAGATCAATCCGCTGGGTGGTTGCCTGCCGATTGTTGTTCAGATCCCGGTCTTTATCGCCCTCTACTGGGTGCTACTGGAGAGTGTCGAGCTGCGCCAGGCACCGTTTATCCTCTGGATTGAGGATATGTCGACCAAGGATCCCTATTTTGTGCTGCCGCTGATTATGGGTGTCTCCATGTTTATTCAGCAGAAGCTGAACCCAGCGCCACCCGATCCCATGCAAGCCAAGATTATGATGAGCCTACCTTTCGTTTTCACCATCTTCTTCGCCTTTTTCCCGGCGGGTTTGGTGCTCTACTGGGTGGTCAACAATATACTGTCCATTAGCCAGCAGTGGTATATCACCCGCCAGATAGAGGCAGCTTAAGAAGCTGTTTATTCGGCCTGTGAATACACAGGAGACAATCGCGGCTATCGCCACCCCGCCCGGAATGGGTGGGGTCGGTATCGTCCGCATCTCCGGCAAAGATCTGAGCGCCATTGCCGAAGCGCTTATTGGCCGACTCCCCTCCCCCAGGCAGGCTCACCTCTGTCGCTTTCTTGATAGCAAAGAGGGTGCGATTGATGAAGGGATCGCCCTCTATTTTCCTGCACCATACTCTTTTACCGGCGAAGATGTTCTCGAACTCCAGGGCCACGGGGGGCCGGTGGTGATGGATCTGCTATTGCAGCGGGTGCTGAGCTGTGGTGCCCGGCTCGCTCATGCCGGAGAGTTTAGTCAACGCGCCTTTCTCAATGACAAGCTTGACCTGACCCAGGCTGAGGCGATTGCCGATCTGATCGAGAGCGGAACAGCCGCTGCCGCCCGCTTGGCAGTGCGTTCTCTGGAGGGGGCCTTCTCGCGCCAGATTAATCAGCTGCTCAATGAGCTGATTAATCTGCGCACCTATGTTGAAGCCGCCATCGATTTTCCCGAGGAGGAGATTGACTTCCTCTCAGATGGAAAAGTAAGCGCTAACTTACGCTCTGTAGAAGAGTCTATAAGCACTGTACAAAAAAGTGCCCAAATCGGCCGACTGCTGCGCGATGGTATGGTTCTGGTTATCGCCGGTGTTCCAAATGCAGGTAAGTCGAGTCTGCTCAACGCCCTTGCGGGTCGTGATTCTGCGATAGTGACAGAGATTCCTGGTACCACCCGGGATCTGCTGCGGGAACAGATTCAGATCGAAGGGATGCCGCTGCATCTGGTCGATACCGCCGGTCTCCGTGAAAGCAGCGACCGGGTAGAGCAGGAGGGGATCCGGCGCGCCCGTGAAGAGATTGCCAACGCCGATCGTATTCTCTGGATCTTCGATGATAGTGCCGATCCTGATCATGATGCCTTTGATCGATCCAGCCTCCCCCCCTCTGTTCCCCTCACTTTGATCCGCAATAAGATAGATGCTAGCGGCACAGCACCATCCATCAGCGATAACGGCCAGTGCGTAGAGATCGCGCTTTCCGCTAAAACTGGCGATGGGATGGAACAGTTGCGCACGCACCTTAAAGAGAGCATGGGCTACTCTGGTCCAGAGGAGGGCGTGTTTATCGCCCGCCGCCGCCACCTTGATGCCCTGGAGCGGGCAAGTGAGCACCTTGCCACCGGCAAGCGTGCACTTGAAAACAGCGGTTCGGGTGAGCTGTTGGCAGAAGATCTGCGTCAGGCGCAGCAGGCCCTGGGAGAGATCACCGGTGAGTTTACCGCAGATGACCTACTGGGCCAGATCTTTGGAAGTTTCTGTATCGGCAAATGAATAGAGTACAAGCCCCTTGTAGGAGCGGGCCCCCGCCGCAATGGACGTCCCATACTCCCTAAGATATTTCATAAATCCAGTACCTGTTCCCCCCATTTTTTCCACAATAATACGATTGTTATTTGTCCCCCATTGTTCGATGATGGCGTTAACAATTGATAACCTGTTGTTATTAGTTATATTAATGGGTTCATTGCAGATTTATTCCGGTGATAGTATTCAGTGCAGCTGAATACTTTTTATGGACATCGTCCTGAGTGCAAGACAGTCACTCATGACTTGTTCAGCGGTTCCCCTGTAGTCATCGGATTACTCTTTTTGACACTATTCGTTCAGTAATGAACGGATACTGTTGGATTATGCCAGTAGTATTTGGAGTGGTTATGGATGTTCAACGTTCCCTGGGTATTAATGAAGACTCGGGCAATCTGGTGGAGGAGCGCAGAAAACTGCAGCTCTATATCAATCTGAAACTTGCCTCATCGGGTCAGCCCACCTGCGTTGCAGGCATGGAGGTGGAATACCTCGATATCGCCCAGGATCTGCTGAAAAGCTACCGCGAAAAAAATCGCCTTCTCACCGATTACCTCTGTCCCGCCGACCAGAGAATTCAGGATTTTCTACAGCGTTATCTCAAGGAGTCTTCTGCCGAGGAGGTTCCTACACTACCGACGATGACCTTTATTCTTGACCGCCACGGAGTGGCTCGTGAGCTCTCACTTCCACTGGGTGAGGATGAATTTCACTCTGCCATCATCTCCAGTTACCGGGTTAAACAGGGTGTGCTGCACAACCCTGCCAGTGACCGGCGCACCACCAAAGGCTCGTTCCATATTGTGGAAGGTGGTCTACCCATACCCGGTGATAAGAAAGCGGTGCCTAAGGGTACTTTTGCGGCACTCTTGAGAGAGGCACTCAACCCCCCGGAAGAGCTGTTGCAGTTGCCATTTACTGCCAAGCAGTCAGAGAAAGCGAAGATGTTTGTCTCCCTGCTGCTGCGACCGACTATCTGTCCTGAGATTCCGGGCCGTGATGCAGAGAAGCAGATGGAGATCCGGTTTTTTGCCCCAGGTAATCTGGTGAGCAACCTCGACTTTGTCGAAAGTATTTTCGGCAATGGCGGTAACCCTACCCTCCCCGCTTTTGACTCTGGTCTTGATGTGGATCACTGGAGTGGTCACACCGGCTGCGTCATTCTTGCCCCCCACCTCACGCGAATGACAAAAAAGGCGCTGGGCTTGCCCCACTATGACCAGGCAAACCAGCGTCAACGGAGTGAGGGCATGTTCTGGCAGGAGGCGGCGGAACTCTACAATGATGGTGAGGCGTTTAAGCTGACTGCTCGTGACGAGAGCGGTGTGATTGTCACCCTACTTGCCGACAACTACTACGGTTACTGCAAAAAAGAGGTGAAGACACAGATCGGCTTTGCTGCCAATCTCTACGGCCTTGCCGAAGAGGAGCATGCCGGTGGTGCCCTCGCCTTTCCCCGGATCAACCACGGTGTTGAGTACGGTGTCGACAGCGTCACCCGTGAGGCGGGCTACTCCTTTCAGGAGATGGTCGAGAAATATGGTGAGCTAATGGAGTTACAGCCCGAGGGGTACGCTATCGACAAGCGCTATCCCGAGATAGCTTATGTACCCCAGGATCTACGCATGGACCTGCTGAAGCAGACCATCACCTGGCAACGTGATGGCGCTGACCACAGCATCCGCCTCCAGCCGGAGAGGATCTATATCCAGCCCAACGGCTACAAGGTGGAGATGGACAGGCACCCCTATACCGGTTCCTGGCGTCTTAGTGGTACTGAGGCCGAAGGTACCTTTTGCCATAAACCGAGCACGGTCTCAGGCGGTGGCAAATCGGAGATCTCCAAATCGATGGATGATGCCGTACTCTATCACCCGTTCTTTATCGATGATCTGAAGAGTGATATCGACCTGGTGCAAGAGATCTTTGATCGTGACTATAGCCATCGTTTCAAACCTGGCTTTGAGCACGAGGATTACGATGCAGCACGTAAACCACTGAATTCCAACCGCAGCTTGGGTTCACTTATAAAACTGCTGACCCCTTCCCCCAGCTATACGGATGAGTACAACCAGTGGCTGGAGAGTCTGCCCAACCGTATTCAGGCGCTGGCCTTTGTCATCAAGCGATTCTACCGTGAGTCCTGGGGATACCACTGGCGCAAGTTTATCTCTGTGGATGTTATCGACGGAACGGCTGGCCATGAGCTAAAGGTGTTTGGTAGCAGGATCGTCGGCTCATACCTGCGCATGGGCTTTGATGAAGAGGGTAAATGGCGCACCTTTAAGCTGCGCCAGGACTTCATCTCATCTGAAAAAATACAGATGGAGGATGACATCACTGCATCGGTCGTTGTCTCCACTGATTATCTGCGAGGCAGCTGTCGTTGCCCTGGAGAGGGAGAGAGCGTCAAACTGGTTAAAAATTGCGAGTATCGCCTGTTTCAGCGGCCCGATGAGGCGATTCACCCAGGCTTTGATAAGCAGACAGAGCAAGAGATGGCCCAACCAGACAACTTTATCGCCAACTTTGAGCCACTGACAGGAGAGAAGCTGGAGGCGGTAGTGGAAGATGTTCTCACCTTTGGTGATTTCTCCCCGGCGATGTCCCAGCTGTTGCAAACGGCTTACGATGAACAAGAGGGCTTCGTTGTCTCCTCTGCTCATCCACGAATAGTGGATGGTGAGCCGAGTAAGAACCCCCGTTACCTGCAGACACGGCCGGATCTAGCCAACCCCCAAAGTAAATATATAGCGGATATCAGCACCCGCATGCATCGAAAGCTATTGCTCGATCAACCGGTTTGTCATCCAGTGGATGCAGTGCTAACCGGTAGGCGCAACAATCCACCGGAGCCGGGTATCCGTGCGCTGGCGGTCTACAACCCCATCCACTACCAAGAGCTGCCGGAACTGTTTATGGATTTTGTCTGTAGCCTTACCGGTAAATCGCCCTCAACTACAGGTGCTGGCAGTGAGGGTGCACTGACCAAAGGCCCCTTCAACGCCCTCTGTGCCACAGCAGACCTAAACAACGCCCTGGTCTCATACATCATTACCGGTTATGCCGGTTTCTCCAGCTCCGCCGGGTTTATTGGGCCGGATGTACGTGTCGACCACGATATCAGCCTGCTGATCCCTGAGGTGTGGGCGCGGCTGGATAAGCAGGAGCGCGATCCCACCTTCTTGATTGAAAATGAACTTCTTGAGGCGCTGGAAGATTTTGAGCACAAGGGTAAAAAGGTGTTGGCCAGCCGCCTCGGCTATCGCATCACTGATCGCTTTGTTCATGGCTTTCTGGGCAAGATTTTCGATACGCCCAACACGGTATTTACCGAAGCGATTCTCAAGCCGGAGACTCAGGATCTTGATGTCTTTGCCGATGGAGTCACCAATATTGTCGAGGCGCAGCAACGTGTTGCCCAGCAGTACCTTGAGGATGGAAGTATTCGTGGCGCCTGTCCACCGTTGACGGCACTGCTTCATATAATGGCCACGGGAGAGTATGAGGGTAAGGATGTGCACCACCCGGAGATTCGGGCAATGTTCACTCGTGACTACCTGCTCTCCTCAGACTGGTACGCCCAGCGTCTGGAGATAAAACAGCAGAGGGAGTCGCAACTGTGGCAGCGCCACTGCGACTATCTTAAGTCGTTTCTCGAACGGCCGGGATATGCAGATGCAGCGGAGAAGCTGAGTATCCAGGAGAGACTCGACTCAGCCCAACAGCGCCTGAGCTATGTGCAGAGTGGCGATTACCGCAAAAGCCTGGTCGGTACCCTGGGTGCCGATCCACTCGGTTTGGATTAGAACTATATTTCGTGCAAAGGCGCAAAGGCCATCAGCGTCTTGCCCCTCCGTCTTTGCGTGAGATTGGGGAGATATGGGGCTTCAAGATGTACTATTCTGTGCCCTACCGTGAGCGATCAACTGGGTGCCAATGAGCGACAGCAGTACATAGGCGGCAAAGAACCAGAGGCCAGCCTGCACCTCAGCTTGGGTCATGCTCTCCTCACCGGCGGCGGAGAAGAAGACTACCAGTATCGCGACGACAAAAACATCGGCCATCGACCACTTACCGAGGTGACGGCTAAGATGTAGACCGTGGAGTGAGAAGCTGTGGGTACGGCTGAAGAGTGTCAGCCATGTGGTGAGGGTCTTGGCCATCGGAATAATGACACTGAAGAGAAAGAGAAGGGCAGCAAGCCAGCCGTTGCCATGGTCTTTCAGAGAGATGATGGTGGTGAGAATCCCCTTTGACTGGAACTGAAACACCGTCTCCCCCAGTAGCGGCAGCTCTTTACTTGCCTCCAGCGAAAGAATCGGCGTGGTCAGCCCCACCGCCAGAGTAACAAAGGCCACAGTAATCAGACCGTAGCCAAGATCCAACAAACGACGACGCAAAGACCAGCTGATGACGGCAATGGCGGCGGCGATGGCAAAGAAGAGGCCGGTAAGGAGTCGAACCGACTGGTAATAGGCCGCTTGCAGTGCCTTGTGCTGATTGATCTGCTTGAGTGTTTCCGAATACCCACCATAGAGTCCGAAGCTGATCGCCTCCAGCAGTTGGCGACCGCTGTTCTCCAACTGAGTCTCCGCCTCCAGTTGGCTGATGATATAGAGGGTTTCGGCCTCATAGGCTGAAGCCTGCTCCCACACTTTCCAGCCGTTCCATGCGAGCAGCAGAAAGAGCAGTGCGAGAGTGATGATATGTAGTGTTGTTTTCATGCGGGCTAATAGTAACCTGGGAAGAGGTCATTAATCACTTTCATATAACCATCCACCACCATACCCCCCTGTAGGAGCGGCGCCCTCGCCGCGATGAACGTCGCACTGCTCTTTGCCATAAGACTTAGGGTGGAAACTCTGTACTACGGCAGGTATCTGTTCAGACCCCCTAGTAACTTCTCAAAAAGTCCGTGCCATAGGATGCAATAACCCCTTTTCAGGACACGCGGTGAATACCTCCCTGTACGCTCACAGCAGCATCCCTGCTGCTGTACGTCCTGAAAAGGGG